>OJRI01000005.1_pt1 | contig 273157 bp, 277 predicted proteins | sample 1599151 | NCBI WGS metagenome assembly OJRI01 (sample SAMN03922457, study PRJEB24848) | human gut metagenome | isolation source: stool sample | host: Homo sapiens | place: Germany | collected 2009-11
GGCACTATCTAAGCCCCCCCCCCCTCAAAGATTTTGAAGCTATAATTGAGTTTTGCATAGTATCTCCTTTCTTTATATTTTATTATGTACCATTTTTGACTTTTGTCAAGTTCAGGGCAATTATAAATTTTTCCAGTAATTCTTATCTGTAAGAGCTTTATATGTACATGCAATACCGTTTGAATTTCCTGTATGGGTTTTAGAACAATACTTTGACATGTCTGTGTAGTGCGTTCCCTCAGCTCCCATTGGAAGTAGTTTCCCGCTGTTTGTTAATTCAAATGTAAATAAATCATATCCCCAGCGATTCGGGTTTTTATTTATTCCATTTACATCTACTGTTATATATATCGGCAGCACACTGGAGGTAGAAGTCGCAGAATTTTCTATTAAAAATAATGTTCCGTCTGAGGTTATAAATTGACCATCATCCATTAAATAATAATTTATTCCGTTTTGATTGTTGTAAGTTCTATAAATATCTTTAACATTTTCACTTCCTGAAATTCCGGCATTTTCAACGCAAGCCCCCTGCTCTGTCCCTGTCCCGCAGTCTTTTGCCTTTATTATATATTTCAATAACAATTGTTTTATCGGTGCTCTTGCACTTCCTCCTGTATTCTGATAATTAGCCGGACGGATAACTTCCCCTGTATCAATCTGAGCGCGTTGTAATGCCTGCTGTAAAATAGAATAATTTTTATTTAAAGCTGTTTCAAGTTCTTTATATTTTACTTTGTTTACGAGTGATGGCAGTGTCATCGCAGCAACTATTCCGATAATACTTAATGTAATCAAAACTTCTGCAAGTGTAAAAGCGTATTTTCTCATTATTCCTCCATGTTCTATGTATAGAAATGATATTCTTAATTATAGCATTAAACTTCTATATATGCAACATGCGAATACAAAAAAATCTGCCATAATTTTTCAACTATTGGCTCAGGAACTTAAAAAGGAAAGAGAAAGCCAGAATAAATCGTTAAGACTTTTAGCTTATGAGTTTGATATACAAATGTCATTATTAAGCAGATTGGAAAACGGGGTTAATGAGCCGAAATTGATTTCAATCTGGACTGTTTGTGAAGCTCTCGGGATAAAGCCTTCTGAATTGATGAAAAGGATTGAAGATAAACTTCCTAACGATTATTCATTAATTGATTCTTAAATTAGGCTGTTACATTCTTGAAAAAATAATTGAAATTTTATATAATCATTCTATGTTTAAATATTACGGGAAATACGCTCCATATTTGTTTTTACTGCCTGCGGGGATTGTATTGTTAATATTCTTTTTTATCCCGTTTTTTCAGACATTTTTGTTAAGTTTTCAGGATTACTCAACTAGTATTTATCATCCTTCCTGGGTGGGGTTTGAAAACTATGTGAAGCTGTTTCATAATCCAATTTTTTATAAGGTTTTGTGGAACACTTTTATTTATTTGTTTGTTGCAGTTCCGGTACTTGCTATTTTCCCGTTATTTGTTGCAATTTTAATAAATCAGAAGATAAGAGGGGTTACACTATACAAAATTATAATTTATCTTCCTGTAATCGTTTCAATTGTAGTTGCAGCAATTGCATTCAAATGGCTGTATGCAGATCAGGGGATTTTAAACTATATTGTAACCTCTTTTGGGTTAAAACCGATAGGCTGGCTTACAGATCCAAAATGGGCGCTTTATTCGGTAGTCTGGGTTACTATCTGGAAGGGCATTGGATATTATATGATAATTTATCTTGCAGCACTGATGAGTGTTCCTAAAGAACTTTACGAAGCTTGTGATATTGACGGGGCAAATTTTCTTACAAAGCACTTAACAGTGACTATTCCGCACATTATGCCTACGATTGCACTTGTTACTACTATTAGTGCAATTTCTGCAATGAAAGTTTTTGCCGAGATTTATGTTATGACAAAGGGCGGACCGCTTAATTCCAGCAAAACCATTGTCTATTACATATATGAAAGAGCTTTTGAAAACCTGGATCTGGGCTATGCTTCTGCAATGGCTGTTGTTCTACTTGTTATTGTAATGGCATTTTCTTTAATAAATATTTTTTGTTTTGAAAGGAATAAATATCAATTATGAAGCGATTTTTAGAAAAATTTTCCATACATTTTGTGTTGATCGCAGTATCATTGCTTTCGATATTTCCTTTCATATGGCTTATTTCAACTTCATTAAAGGGACCTGATGAAAATATTTTTGCTTACCCGCCTGCAATTATTCCATCGGATTTTACCTGGGCAAACTATACAGGCGTATGGCACAAAGTTGACTTTATCGGTTACTTTGTAAATAGTCTGATAGTTGCCGGTGGAACTGTGGTGCTAAATTTAATTTTATCGGCTATGGCGGGCTATCCTCTCGCAAGAATGGAATTTAGGGGGAAGAAAGCCGCATTTTTCTCAATACTGGCAACAATTATGATACCTTTTCAGGCTATTATGCTTCCGGTATATCTGATTACACTGAAGCTGCATCTTGTAGACAGTGTTAATAATTTTGCGGGCTATGCGGGCTTAATTATGCCGTTTGCTGTAAGTGCTTTTGGTATATTTCTTATGCGTCAGGCGTTTCTTGGAATTCCTAAGGAAATGGAAGAGGCGGCAATTGTTGACGGCTGTAATGTCTGGCAGGTTTTCTGGAGAGTGTTAATTCCAATGGTAAAACCATCCTTGGCAGTACTTGCAATATTTACATTTATAGGCTCATGGGGAGAATTTTTATGGCCGAGTATTGTGTTAACAAAGGAGAGTATGTATACTTTGCCTGTCGGGGTTAATAATTTGCAGGGAATGTTCAGCTCTAATTGGAGATTTATTGCTGCGGGTTCAATACTGGCAACAATTCCTATTGTAATATTTTTCCTTGCAATGCAGAGATATTTTATTTCAGGTGAAAACGAGGGTGCAGTTAAAGGGTAATTTTATCAGGTTTAATCCTCATCTTCATCATCAAGAAATATATCTTTTGAGGTGCAGGTTTTAAAGTTGTTTAATATTGCTTTATCGAGTTCGTCAGAAGCGACAAGTTTTCCGTTAAGATATGTTATTTCAATCTTAGCTTCCGGACCTTCATTGAATTTTTCAAGCAGATATTCTGTACCGCCTTCTTCCAGCATTACCATTTTGGTTATGTCATTCATAACATCAAATACATAACGCTGCCTGTTTGATATTCCGTCTTTTGTTGAAATGAGAGTATTTGCCTTTTCCATTTCATCATAAGCTTCTTTGTAGTGTTTCATATGCTTTAGAAGAACAGCAAGGTTGTAATGTGCTTCATAATTCATTGGTGCAAGTTCTATAGCTTTACAGTATGACAAGCCTGCATTGTTATAGTCGCCGTTAAGGTGATATGCAAGCGCAAGGTTATAGCGTGCATCATAGTCTTTTTTTAGAATTTTAACGGCTTCCTTGTATGCTTTTATAGCTTCCATAAGGTAATGCTGCTGATACTGCCAGTCATCGTTTAAATAAATAGATTTTTGTCTGTATGCTACGCCCATATTATAATAAGCCAGACCGATATTTGTCTTATAGCTCCTTAAGTTGCTGAATACAAAAGGAATATAGACAAGTTTTCTTCTAATCCCGAGAATTTCTTTGTACTGGTTGATTGCACCGTCAAAATCTCCGAGTTTTTCCGCTGAAATAATTCCGTAGTTCATTCTTGCCATTACATAATTCGGGTTGTATTTTATTGCATTTTCGTAAGCATCTACAGCTGAATAATAGTCCTCAAACGCAACATAAATGTTCCCTAAATTAAGCCATGCGCCGTAATGCTCCGGGTATAATCTTAGTCCTGTATTATAATAGTCAATAGCTTTCTGAAATTTTAACCGTTTTAAAGCTTTATCACCTTTGGCTACATAATACATCCCCTGCACTTTGTGGATTTGTCTTTTGTACCAGTCAGGGTAAATGAAGATTGAAGCAATAAATGCAACAACCAGAAGAAATGAGAAAAATTTTTTTAGTCTTATTTTCAGCACGAAAAAATCTCCATACTTTAATTATATTATCCTTTTCCAGCTGCTGTGGCAAGTTTGTTTCACAATATTAATTGTAACGAATTATTAACAATTATTACATAAATAAATGGTACAGGCAATTTTTCATAATAAAAAGTTTTTATATAAGTAAGGTAGGTTAAATTCAATTTTGGAGGTTAGGAAATGACTGGCGAAGCAGTTACAGGAATATCCGGATATATGCCATTTTGGGGCGGGTATCAGAACCAGGTTATGCTTGGCGATATGATGGGACTGGATTCAAGCTGGGGCTTGGGAATGGATACCAGCATTTTCGGCGGACTTAACGGAATGGGCGCAATGATGCCTTTTGGCGGATTGAATTATGATTCATATTATCAGAATATGGATAAATATCAGCAATTTATGTATGATTCACAGATAAGACAAGCTGAAAGATCAAGATTTGCGGATTTAAAAGCTAATGCTCCGATGGAAGGTATTCAGCGTCAGGCAGAAATTCTTCACGAAAAGATTATGCAAAATGAACAGGAACAAATTATTCCGGCTTTAAACGCTTATATTGAAAGTATTAAAGCAGCATACTCTAATTCTTCAGAAGCTTCTCCTCAGCAGCTTTTAAACAAAGCTACAACTTTATATAAACAAATTTATAATACCGGAATAACCGATGATTTGAGAAAATACGGAAACGGTTCTTTTACACAGGGTCTTTTCCAGACATTAAGTTTCGGGTTAGCTGATAAAAGAACAGTAGAAGAAAATATCTCCGCAATCAACGGGCAGCCGGTAAGCCGTTTTGAAAAAGGTAAAAAATATGCAGGTAATGCTACTGGCGGAGCAATTATAGGTGCAAGTTCAATGTATCTTTTATCCTCTCTTAAATATTTCAAAAATGTATTCAAGAGCAAACCGCTTGTGGCAGCCGGTATAGGTGCGGTAATAGGTGCTCTTTCAGGTCTTGGGCTTGGAGCAGCATCAGGAAGCGGCAGCAGTAAAATTTCTTAAGTAGTGTGTAAATATTTTAAAAAAGTGTGTGTAGGAGGTTGAAAAATAGTTCAGCCTCTTTTTTTGTAATCAATGTCATAACCGAGAATATCAACTATAACTTTAAATTCTTCATATTTTAATGTTTTTCGTGCAAGTTTATCGGATATGACTTTTAAATTATATGAATAACCTGTTTTTTCTTTCATTTTTTCTGCAAGCTGTGTCATTGTCATAGCTTCTTTGGCTAGCAAATATTTAACATCTTCTTTTACACTCATAGAGGCTCCTAATACTATTAAATATACACATTTATCTTGACAATAGGGAACTGGTGTGTAATAATAGGTATATATGTGTATTAATAAAGATATTTATTAAGGGAGGTAAATTATTCTTGGGTTGTTCAATTAAGTTAAAAGCTTTCACTTTGGCTGAAATTTTAATTACTATCGGTATTATAGGTATTGTATCAGCAATGACATTTCCTGTATTAACTAACAAAATAAAGCGAATGGATGCTGCTTCAAAATTAAAAAAATTTAATTCAATGATGCTTAATGCCGTAATCATGTCGGAACAAGCAAACGGCCCGGTTGGAACGTGGACTACCGCAGCTGCTGAAAATGATATTGATACAAAAGATTTTTTTGAAACGTATTTGAAACCATATATTAAATTTATTAAAACTTCTTATACCTCAAATATTGATTCTGTTAATAACCGAAATACATTATATGTTTATTTAAATGATGGTTCAGTCTTTTATTTTCAAAAAGGTAAATGTGTTGATTTTACATTTGATATTAATGGAGAGAAAAAACCTAATGCATTAGCTGAAGATCAGTTTGTGTTTTTGCTTTGCAGCGATGATGCTAAAAATTATTGGTGTGAGGGCAGGAAGTGGTGTCCATATAGTAGATCTTCTATTGGTTATACTAAGACAAGAAAAGATTTGTTGAATGCGTGCATAAATTCTCCACTTTATTGTTCTGCATTACTGGAATTTGATAATTGGGAATTTAAAAGTGATTATCCTTACTAAAAGAATACCTGCCCCAAGGAGTAGAGGCAGGTATTAACCAGTAAAAGAGACATCACCAACATTATTATTCACGTTTTTTAAAAGTCAAATTTTTTTATCGAATTTTGCCAAACATGTTATCTTTATTGTATAATCCTGTTATGAAAAATTTTGTGTATCTTATTTTAGCTTTATTTATTACATGTAATATTGCTCTGGCAGAAGAGGGAAATTCTTTAATTAACGATCAGGCTAATCTTTTATATGCAGAAAACCGTATAGAAGAAGCTTTTGGGCTTCTGCTTACAATTCCGCAGGAAAACAGAACGCCTATGAACTGGCTTTTGCTTGGAAATATACTTCAAGACAAAAACAGACCGGAGGATGCTGATTTTATGTATAATCAAGCTCTTCTTGCAGACAGCAAATTCTATAAAGCTGCTTATAACCTTGGTAATCTTTATCTTGAGCAGGATAAACCTAACATGGCAATTCAGCAGTATAAAACAGTTATGAAGCTGAATCCTGAATTTCCTTATGCTTATTACAATACGGGATGTGCTTATCTTAAGCTTGGTAAATATAAAGATGCAAAAAGATATTTTCTAAAAGCTCTTGATTTTAATAACAATGAAGCAGACTTTCATTACAATCTGGCTTATGCTTATAAAATGCTTAAAAATGAAAAGCAGGCTAAGGTATATTTAGATTATTATAATAAAATTATTCAGGAAAAAATTTAAAAGAGGACATCATGTTGTATAAAGGTATTATATTTGATTTTAACGGAACTTTATTCTGGGATTCCGAAAAACATCTTGAAGCATGGAGAGAGTTTTCAAAAAGATTGCGCCCGTATCCTTTTACCGATGAAGAAATGCGGGAGTATATGTTCGGAAGAACAAACGAGGATATTATAGCCTATTTGATAGGAGAAAAACCTTCAAAAGAAATGGTTGATACTTTCGGGCAGGAAAAAGAAGCTGTTTACAGGCAAATGTGCCGGGATGATGCTGAAAATACTCATCTTGCACCTTATGCTGAGGAGTTTTTAGATTGGCTTAAGGAAAACAATATTCCCGGAACTATTGCAACTATGTCTGAAAAACCAAATGTTGATTTTTATATAAAAGAATTTAATCTTGAAAAATGGTTTGATACTGATAAAATTGTATATTCAGACGGTACAATCAAAGGAAAGCCTGCCCCTGATATTTATGAGATTGCAGCAGAAAAACTCGGGCTGAAACCTCAGGAGTGTGTGGTTGTAGAAGATGCGGTTTCAGGTATTGAAGCTGCAAGAGCTGCCGGTATAGGAAAAATTGTTGCGATTGCTTCTATGGAAAGTCCTGATTTCTATAAGGATATTCCGGCAGTCAATCTTATAATTAAAGACTTTAGAGACTTCAGGGCTATATTGGAAGTAGAAAAGGCGGCGGTATAAAATACTCTTTTTATATGTTTCTAATTGTTTGCTAAAATTATATACTTCTTCAGAAAGGAGATTTTCTATATGATTTTAACAAACATTGAAACTATTCCGGGTATGAAGATAGTCGGGCAGTTTGGTCTTGTATCAGGAAGTACTGTACGTGCTAAAAATGCTATACTTGATATGGGTGCCGGCTTGAAAAATGTTGTCGGCGGAGAATTAAAAAGTTATACCGAACTTCTTACGCAAGCCCGTCAGGAAGCCGTTTCCAGAATGGAAAAACAGGCTCAAATGCTTGGTGCTAATGCTATTGTAAATGTACGTTTTGCAACTTCAGCTATTACAGCCGGTGCTGCTGAAGTTTATGCTTACGGCACTGCTGTTAAGGCACAGGTAATTACCGGAGAATAATATGGATTTATTATTACTTATTGTACTTTTAATTTTGACTTTCTGTACAGGCTCTATTATTGAGAAAAATCATTTTAAAAAGCTTATAAAAAGAGAAAAAGCCCTGCTTCGTTCTCCTATTGTAAGTTTTGGGGTTAAGAAATGGTCTTCAAAGAAGAAGGTGCTGGAAACAAAGATGGTTTATGGCGAGGCTGTTATAGGAGCTGATTATTTTAAATGTTTTGTTTCAAATATTAAAAACTTCTTCGGCGGGCGTATGACTTCGTTTGAATCTGTAATGGACAGAGCAAGACGTGAAGCAGTTTTAAGAATGCGCGAAAGTGCTATTGGTGCTCATATTATTTTGAACGCCAGAATTGAAACAGTTATGGTAAATGATCCGAAAAATCCGCAGAGTGTCCCTCAGTGTGCAGTAATAGCTTATGGAACGGCTGTGACTTATGAACAATAATCCTGATGATATGGAAGCAAGATATATTGCCATGATTGAGAATAATGTCAATGTATCTAAAACAAGCGACTTAAAGGAATTTTTTATTCTTGTTGCGGGAATTATAGTGCTTAGTATTTTTGTATTTATGTGCGCTGATTTTATTGCAGGCGTGTGGATTGACAATATGCCTGATAAGACGCAAATAAAAATTGAAAATATTATGAGCTATGGAGCTGAGGATTTTCAGCTTTCAGCTCCATCAAATCAGTTTGCATCGCAGCTTGAATTTTTAAACCGCCAAAAGCTAAAAATTATTAACTTTGACAAAAAGCTTCAAGGTAAATCTAAGTTTGATATTAAGGTATATCCGTCAAAGGATTTGAATGCTTTTGTTGTACCAAACGGCACAATATTTTTTACCGCAGGAATGCTGGGTGAAATAAAAGATGAACAGATGCTTACATTTGTGCTGGCACATGAAATGGCGCATTATGCACACAGGGACCATCTGAAAGGGTCAGGAAGACAAATAATCGCCGGGGTGATACTTTCACTGCTTACATCCGGTCAAAACAATAGTCTGACTAAACTTGTTGAGAATGTAAGTACTTTTAATACTTTAACATATTCTAAGAAACAGGAAAAGAATGCGGACTTGTTTGCAAATTCTGTAATCATAAAGCTTTACGGCAACAATAATGCCGCGGTTAAGTTTATGCAGCTTATTGATGAAAAACAAAATATTCCTCAATATATGCACTACTTCTCAACACACCCTGCTCCATCAGAGAGAATTTATCTTTTAAAACATAACAGATAAAAAAGAGGCCTTTTGAAAGCCTCTTTTTTGTATCCATGAGAATTCCGCTATAAGGAATGTGGTGCGAAATTTTCGTAGCGGTAAAATGTGAACAGCTTCACGCGGTGTAGAGCCGCCAGAATACTGTGGAGTGAGTTATTAACAGTTTTTGATAATTTCAAATGCTGTTTCTGATGTAATATTACACTTTTCTCCAAAAGCTACATTCCTTTGAGCAAATCTGTTTTTGATTTTTTCAGCCGCATCCATTGCATCAATTTCATAATCAGCAAGTTTGGTTTTCATACCGATGGAATTGAAAAATTCTTCAATATTGTCAATTGCCTTATCCGCAGCTTTTAAATCAACAGCTTCCTGTACACCGAAAACCTCGCGGGCAAGCTTTGCAAGTTTTTTTGATTTTGAAACTTTCTGATTTTTTAATAATCTAGGAAGAACTATTGCCAGGCTCTGACCATGATCAATTCCGTAAAAAGCAGTAAGCTCGTGTCCAATCATATGAGTAGCCCAATCCTGTACAGCACCTAAGCTTATCCAGTAGTTAAGCCCGCAGGTTGCGCACCAGAATATATTTGCACGTGCATCATAATCGTTTGGCTCTGCAAGAACTTTCGGCGCTTCGTTGATTAATGTTCTTAAAATTCCAAGCGCCCAGTCATCTTGAAGCGGAGTATTTACATCATATGTGCAATACTGTTCCATTACATGTACAAATGTATCAACAATTCCGTTAATTGTCTGGCGTACAGGCAGACTGAACGTTACCTGAGGGTCTATTATTGAAAATTTTGGAAATACCAGATCAGAGTGGAAAGGAAGTTTTTCGCTTGTAGAAATCCTTGATATTACAGCACCATTATTCATCTCTGAACCGGTTGCCGGAAGTGTTATAATATCAGCCAGAGGAAGAGCATCTTTTACAGCCTCTTCTCTAACCAGAATTGCATCATAAGCATCATCTCCTTCATATTTCGCTGCTGCTGCAATAAACTTTGTACCATCAAGTGTTGACCCTCCTCCAACTGCTAATAGAAAATCAATATTTTCCTGTTTGATAAGTTCAACTGCTTTCATACATGTTTCATATTTAGGGTTTGGCTCAATTCCGCCAAATTCATATAGCTGATAGCCTTCAAGCGCCTGTTTAACCTGTTCGTAAACTCCGTTTCTTTTGATAGAACCGCCTCCATAAATCATAAGTACCTTTTGTGATTTATCAATCAGCCGAGGAAGCTCTGCAATAGTTCCTTTTCCAAATAAGACCTTTGTAGGACAGTAAAATTCAAAATTATTCATAACAATAACCTCCGTTTTTATCAATTATATCAAAAAAAATAAATTTGCTTCAGCCGCTTAAAAATGGTTTGAAACAAAATTTTTACCGGTTTATAATAATAGCATGACCGGTATTATTAAAAACGAAGCAGAAATTCTTCAGGAATTTCCTGCGGATTATACTATATTGGATATTGAAACCACAGGACTTTCGCCTTACAAGTGTGAAATAATTGAGTTGTCTGCAATTAAAGTAAGAAATGACTGTATTGTAGACAAATTCTCTTCTTTAGTAAAACCTGACCAGTCAATAAATTCATTTATTACGGGGCTTACCGGAATCACAAATGATATGGTAGAAAGTGCTCCTGATATTACTGCAGTACTGCCGGAATTTATGAAGTTTATTGAAAATGATTGTGTGCTTGGGCATAACGTAAGTTTTGATATTAGATTTATTGCTGCCAACCTGAAAAAGCATTTTTCCGGTGAATTTAAAAACAGCCGGCTTGATACTATGTATCTTTCAAAACGCTATTGTACTCTTCCAAACCATAAGCTCGAAAGCCTTGCAAATCATTACAATATTAATACAAAAGGGCATCACAGAGCTATGAATGATTGTATGATGACATTTGAAGTATATAAAAATATTAAAAATGATGTAATAAATTCAGCAAATGAAGTTGTTTAACTTTCCTTTTTACCTTGTTTCCTGTAAGATATTTTTGTTAATCAGGGAGAGGGAATATTATGGAATTTATTAATTTAATAATTACACATCTGGTAGCCTTTATCGAACATATTATCACGCTAATGGGACCTTGGGGAATAAGTTTGTTAATGGCAATTGAGTCATGTAATATTCCTTTGCCAAGCGAAGCAATTCTGCCTTTTGCTGGTTATATAGTTAGTAAAGGCGAAATGAACTTTCATGTGGCATCCTGGGCTGGAGCTTTCGGCTGTGTGCTGGGTTCTATCCCTTCATATTATCTTGGATATTTCGGCGGGAGAAAATTTATTGAAAAATATGGAAAATACTTTTTGATTTCCCATAAAGATTTGGAAGAGGCTGATAAATGGGTGGATAAATACGGTGACTGGGCATTTTTCCTTTGCAGAATGCTTCCGGTTGTAAGAACTTTTATATCACTTCCTGCCGGTATTCTAAGAGCAAGAAAAAGAGTTTTCTTTACGCTTACATTTTTAGGTTCTCTCGTTTGGAGTTATCTTCTTGTTTTTGTGGGTGTAAAGATGGGGCAAAATATGGAGGCTTTTAAACATATATGGCATAAATTTGACATTGCTATTGTTCTTGTATTTGGTATACTCGGTGTTTTATATGTTTATAAGCACATTAAGCATTTAAAAGATTCATAATTTTTATTTTTTGGTTTTAAAAATATCAGGTGCATCAGAAAACTTTATTTCTTTTTTACCTATAAAAAGCCTGTCGCCGTCGGCTATTGATATATTTACAAAACACTCCCTGAGGTCATTAAGTCTGGTTACATATTTAACTTTTCCGCTTTCCGGCAGCGTAAAGGATGAGCATAAAGTCCAGGTATCTGTATCAAGGTTATAGTGATAGTTGGTTTGCGAATTTGTATTTCTGTGTTGTTCAAATAGTGTGACATTTTTAACTTTTTCCATAAATACTTTTTTAAAATTCTGGAATTGTTCAACAGAATACTTTGACTGCACATTATTTAACTCTTTACTTCCTAAAAGAATACCTCTTTCAGGGTTTTTGACAAAACGAAACAGAGAATTGACAAGAATATTAAATTTCTTCTTATTTGTTAAATCGTCCCAAAAGTGAAATCCTTCTGCCTCAACTTTTGGGGTTACCAAGCCCCCTCCGGTGCAGGTCCTTATTTCAGTGGAGTAAAATTCAGGTGCTTTTAATATATTTAATTCATTATGTCTATAGCCAATATAATTCTTTTTCTTTAGCATAGAAAAGCACTGTCTGTCAACAAACTGTATTTTTGAAGTAAATGACACTGAGTTATTTTTCATAACTGCATAAAAACAAAACAAAAATATTTTTGCTTATGAAAATATTTTTATTAATTTAATTATTCCCATAGACGCAACAGATTTGTGTGCTGAAACATTTTTACGGTGTTTTATGCTCTCTTTATTTTGGTGATAATAATTGTATGCTTTCAACAGCATTTCTTCATTTTTTAATGTAGGTTCAAATCCAAGCTCCTGTTTAATCTTGGTTGTATCAAATACAAAGTTTGCAGAAATCATTTTATACTGATATGGACCCAGCGGTGATATGCCTAACATATAGCATATTTTCATACCCAATGTCATAAACCCTTTTGGCATATGTACAAGTCTTGACTTAGAGCCGGTATTATTTATTACATATTTATAAACTTCATTGAATGATTTTACATCATCTGACCCTATATTAAAAACTGCGGTTTTATTGTAATCCAGCGCTTTAATGCAGGCATTTGCCAGATCCTTTGCATAAATAAACTGGTATTTGTTTTCACCGTCACCAACCATCCAGAGTTTTCTACCCTCATCAATAAATTCAAATAGTATTCCTAACAGCCCGAGTCTGCCTTCATCCATAATTGTCGGGCAGCGGAAAATTATGCTGTTTATTTTATCTTTGTAAGAAAGCAGAATATTTTCACCCTCTAGTTTTGATTTACCGTAGATTTCAATCGGAGCAGGCGGTTCATCTTCCTTAATCAGGCTGTCAAAACTTTTGCCCCAAAGGCAATTTGTTGATGTGAAAATAATCTTGTTAATATTATATTTCAAGGCGTATTCGGCTATATTTTTTGTACCGTCTACATTTGATGTCCAAAGATTTTTAAGTTCTTTTTTTACATGAGCTAAAAGCGCTGCACAATGAAATATTGCATCAAATTTGTATTTATTAAAAAGTTCCTCCAGAGTTGCGATGTTTCTTATATCGCCTTGAATTGCAGTAAAGTTTTCATGCTTGTAATCGTCAGGTTCCAAATCTATAGAAACACAGCTATGACCATTATTAAGCAGCTCCTCTTTTAAAATTGATCCGAAAAATCCTGCTCCGCCGGTAATTAAGTAAGTACCCATTATAAAATCTCCTTACTAAATTGCGGAGATACAGTCTTAGAGCCCCCCCCCCCTATTCTTAGAACCTGTGTATTATTGCTTTTTGGCATTATCTCTCCTTTTTTATTCCAGATTATATGCTTTCAGTCAATTCCATATAAGTTACATTATTTTTTTTATTGTATCATACGCTCTAAATTTTGTCATTTGTAAAATTTTTAGTAATACTTTGAGTAAAACAAATCAAATATTATTTTTATCGGAACTATTAGAACTGTTATTCGAACTCTGCAAAGACTTGCAAGGACGTTATTTCCAGCTTTCAAACAACAAAAAGAGGAAATTGCTGAAATTATTGTGTTCGAACTTTTTTATTAAGCTTCAAAACTGGACATAAAAATGAAGAGTGCCTTTATGACCCTCTTTCGAACTTTTGTATTTAAATGTGAATTATCTGATTTTAAACCGGATTCACCTATTTTTGTAAATGGGGCGGATAGTGGGATTCGAACCCACGTATATCGGAACCACAATCCGAGGTCTTAACCACTTGACGATATCCGCCATACGTTACTTTATTATACTACCATGTAAATTTTTTTTGTCCAGAACTTTTTAATGTTTTTATTCTCTAATGCTTTTACACAAAAAAATACAAAATATTATTATAATATTTTGTATTTTTTATTTATTTAACTTTATATTAAAATTTAGCTAATTCTTTGGAACATATATCCTATTCCTCTTGCTGTAAGGATAAGCTCAGGATTAGCAGGATCAGCTTCCAATTTTGAACGAAGTCTTGAAATATGGACGTCAACAACACGTGTATCAATTCTGTGATCCGGCGGATAGGCCCAAACATGCTGAAGAATTTCGTTTCTTGAAAATGCCTGTCCTGAATTATTTACAAGCAATTCAAGCAAGCTGAATTCCATACCGGTTAAACGAATTCTTTCGTTTTTTCTAAATACCTGACGGCGAGCTGTATCAATTTTTATATTACCGGTAGTAATAACATTTTTGGTAACTTTTCCAGATGGAGTAACAGTTTCTCTGTTGTTAGTTCTTCTTAAAACAGCTTTAACACGAGCTTCCAATTCTTTTGGAGAGAACGGTTTAATAACGTAATCATCTGCACCAAGCTCCAATCCTGTAATTCTTTCTGAAACATCTCCAAGTGCAGTAAGAATGATGATAGGAACATCTGCAGTTCTTCTGATTTCTCTGGTTACACCATAGCCGTCCATTTTCGGCATCATTACATCTAATACTACTAAATCAGGATTATATTTATTAAAAGCATTAACAGCTTCTTCTCCATCTGCTGCCGTTACTACATCATAACCAGCCATTTTTAACCTTGTTTCCAAAATACGTCTAATACTTGCTTCATCATCTGCAAGTAAAATTCTTTGACGATCTTCTGTATCATTAGGCATTTCAACATTTTCAGTCATAGTCTTTTCTTTTCCTTACGTTAATAATCTAACACCTATACTACCAATTAATATAATTAAGATATAAATATTACAAAATATTTATTTTTTTTAATAATTATAACGTTATATTAACCTAATTTTACAAAAAATGCAAGCACTTTTTATAACTTTTTGGATTTTCCGCTAAATTATTTGGTTAGATAAACGCTTGAACAGCTGAAGCCGTTACTGTCAGGTGTACAATCACCATTTTTGTTAAATTCAGCCATAAACTCATATGCAAGAGGCTTAACTGCTTTATCCATTACATACAATATGTATATATCTTTCCCAAATGTATTTGGCTTTTTAAGTCCGTTTACATCTAAAGTAATCCAGCCGCATCGATTATAATTAAATTGCCCTTCATTATCAAAGGTACAATTTGCACTATCTAAATAAAATAATAATACACTGCCGTTTGCAAGCACAATTGTGGAAGAAGAAAAATTCAGATAACTGCCTGATGCTGGTGTCCCGTTTAAGTGTTTTATTTGATTAAATTCGGGAAAGCAGCTCGTTTTCTTATCAGTGCTGTACGGTTCTTCGCAGGTCCGGATGCTTTTGAATTTTGTGGCAAATGTATCTCTAAAACAGGCATTTTGCGCATTTCCTAAACTTTCTTTCGCACAATGCTCAATACTATAGGCGAAATTACCGTTTTCAGCTGCAAGTGCGCTGTGTGCTTGTGAAAGTATTGAATAATCTTCTTTTAGCAGTGCTATATAATGTTTCATATTTATTTTGCTGATTAAGGCAGGCAGTGTCATCGCGCAGACTATGCCTATTATTGCTAAAGTTATTAATACTTCGGCAAGTGTAAAAGCCTTTTTCTCCATCTTCTTTCCTCCAAATGTGATGTATTACTTCATAGTATATCCATCATAATACAAGACAATATAAATATGCAAAAATATGAAGTAATGTATCACAAAATAATTTCCGCAAATATCAAAAAACTCCGTAAAGAGGCGAAACTTTCGCAGGAAGAATTTGCAGAAATGGTGAATTGCTCCAGAGAATTCATAAGCAGGGTTGAGAACCTTAAAGAAAAAGTTAGCTTAAAAATGTTGCTTAAACTTTCAGAACTCTTTAAGGTTAGTCCGAAATATTTTTTTGACAGATGAGCCGCTAAACTTCAGATACATGCCGGCGGAAAGCTGCGGTACCTGATTATGGAAAATTAAAGTTTGCTGCTGACTATTTGTTTAAATTTTTCCAAATCATCTCTTGTATCAATACCGACTGGAACAAAGTCAACTATTGTTGTTTTTATTTTCATGCCGTTTTCGAGAGCTCTTAACTGCTCAAGGCTTTCTGTTTTTTCCAAAGGTGTTTGCGGCAGTGAAGTCATTTTTAGTAAAGCTTCACGTTTATACCCGTATATTCCTAAATGACCATAAAATGTAGCGATACCTGTATTTCTTTCATAAGGAATTTTTGAGCGGGAAAAATACATTGCAAAGCCGTTATTATCAATTACACATTTTACCAGATTGGGGTTATTAATTTCTTCTTCGGTTTTCAAAACCCTAATTAGCGTAGAAATATCGGCTTTTTTATCTTCCTGAACATTTTTTGCAACAGCATCGATACTTTCGGGCTTAATAAGGGGCTCATCTCCCTGAAGGTTAACAATGTAGGATATTTCCGGATGCCTTTCTACGACTTCTCTTATTCTGTCTGAGCCGCATTTATGCTCGGCGGATGTCATCTCTACATCTCCGCCAAAGGCTTTTACCGCGTTAAAAATTCTTTCATCATCGGTTGCAACAATAATCATATCGGCAAGTTTTGATGCTTGTGCTTTTTCATAAACCCATTGAATAATAGGTTTGCCGTTAACTTCAATAAGCGGTTTTCCTTCCAGTCTGCTTGAGCCGTAACGTGCAGGTATAATTATTGCTGTTTTATTCATTTTTTGCTCCTTAAACACCTTTTATGTAATCTTCAATAAATTTATATTCATCATTAGATAATGATATTGTAATTACTGATTTATCATCAATAATTACATCAATCATATTCCAGGTTTTTGAAAATTTTAAAGATTTAAAATCATTAATGACGATAGCTCTGTTGAACATGCTTATGACGAGAAAATCTTTGTATATATCAAGTGTAACCCAACATCCCCTTACCCACATTTTGCCAATGGCAGATAAGTGAACCTTAAAAATATTCTCAGGTTGTCCGTATTTTGATTTAATTTCATCATATTTTATAGGAAAAGTGAGCTGGAATGTATCTTTAAGTATTACAATAAAGAAGGCAAGCATTGCCATTGCAACAAAACAAAAGACAAATATTATTGCCAGCATTATTCCTTCATCTTCACTCATCAGCTTCTCCTTACTACTAATCCAACCCACTGATTCTGATGCATTTCTTCTATTAATTCCAGATTGTGCTTTTGGATTGCGTCAATAACAACAGGCTTTTTTTCGTCTAAAATTCCGGATAAAACCATATATGCACCGTCTTTCATTATTGCCTTTAAATCCCCCATAATTTCAGCAAGAACGTTGTGGAGAATATTTGCAAGAACAAAGTCAAATTGTTTGTTTATTTTATCGGCAGTGTTAAGTTCAAATTCGCAATCTGCATTGTTTTTAATTGCGTTTTCTTTAGCAACATCAATTACAGTTTCATCATTGTCGCAGCCATAAGCATACTTTGCACCTGATTTTTTCGCGCATATAGCAAGAATTCCAGACCCCATACCAATGTCTGCTATATCAGCATTGTCCGGCATATACTTTTCAATTGCTTTCATACAAAGCTGGGTTGTAGAGTGCGTTCCTGTACCAAAAGCACAGCCCGGTTCAAGTTTTATTATAACTTCATCACTGCGCTGCGGAGTATAGTCAATCCAGTCCGGTACAACCGTAATTCTGTCAGAAACATGGGTTACATCCCATTTTTCTTTCCATTTTTTAGACCAGTCTTCATTTTCCTTTTCAACGTATGAAAATTCCCAGCTGCCAAGCTCTTCATCACTAAGTCCGCGTGATTTAAGAAGTTCGCGCTGTTCTTTTAAAATATGTTCAACATCAGCTTTTTCTGTAAGAAAAACACGCAGAGTTCCTTCTGTTGTTGAAATCATTTCAAGGTCTTTATACTCTTCTTCTGCAAGAACAACCCCTTCGCATGGAAGATTTTCAAAACAAATATCTGATACTATGTCCTCAATATCAGGGTTTATTTTTATTTGTAATTCATAATATGAGCTCATAAACTACTCCAGAAAAGCTCCCATTTTGCGGAATTTATCGTATCTCTGTGATTTTAATTCCGGAGCAGAGTATTTAGAAAGTTCTTCAATGCTTTCAAGAATAGTTTTTTTCATCTCGCTGCAAACAAGTTCATAATCATTGTGAGCACCGCCGAGAGGTTCTTTGATTGCTCCGTCAATAATCCCGAATTTCATCAAATCAGGAGCAGTAATTTTTAAAGCTTCCGCCGCATCGCTAGCGCGTGAAGCATCACGCCATAATATAGAAGCACAACCTTCAGGAGAGATTACTGTATAATATGCGTGTTCAAGCAGGAAAACCTTATTTGCTACAGCTAAACCAAGTGCACCGCCGGAACAGCCTTCTCCGGTAATAATAGCAATAACAGGAACATCGAGTTTAGCCATTTCTCTAAGATTAACTGCAATTGCGATACCCTGTCCTGTCTGTTCAGCACTAATGCCCGGATAAGCCCCCGGAGTATCAATAAGGGTAACAATAGGCATTTTAAATTTGTTAGCATGTTTAAATAATCTTAGTGCTTTTCTGTAACCCTGCGGCTGCGGCATACCAAAATTGTATTCCAAATTTTCTTTAGTAGACTTGCCTTTCATAGTACCGACAATCATTACCGGTTTTCCGTCAATTTTTGCCAGACCGCCGATAATTGCTCTATCATCCATACCTTCGCGGTCGCCATGGAGTTCAATAAAATGTGTGCAAATATTATTTACGTAATCAAGAAAGTTTGGTCTTTCCGGGTGCCGCGCTATCTGTAATTTTTGCGCAGGTTTAAGATTTTCATACAGGTCTTTTTTATAATCTTCTGCCTGCTGTTCAAATGTTTCTATTTCTTTATTTAAATCCATGCCGGACTCCATGCTTATTTTTTTTAATTCTTCTATTTTTTCCTGAATTTCCATAATCGGTTTTTCAAAATCCAATACTGTTGTCATAGTACATCCTTTTTCTCATTAAACGTCTGATTAACTGTGCATAGCCAAGATGTTGCCGAGAGTTTTTCTTAAATCTTTGCGTTTTGAAACAACATCAACCTGCCCGTATTTCAGAAGATATTCTGCTGTTTGGAAATCTGACGGTAATTTTTGTCTGATTGTCTGTTCGATAACTCTTCTTCCTGCAAAACCTACTCTTGCACCCTGTTCTGCAACAATAATATCACCGAGCATACCAAAGCTGGCTGTTACGCCGCCAAAAGTAGGCTCAGTAATAAGATTAATGTAAAGCAGTCCTTCATCATCAAGTTTTGCGCAGGCGCAGGATGTTTTTGCCATTTGCATAAGGCTTAATGCGCTTTCCTGCATTCTGGCGCCGCCTGACGATGTAATTGCAAGAACAGGAAGCCTTAATTCAATTGCCTTTTCAATCAATCGGGTAACCTTTTCTCCTACTACACTGCCCATTGACCCGCCCATAAAATCAAAATCCATAACTGCTGCTGCTACAGGATGTCCTTCTATTTTTGCAATGCCTGTTACAACTGCATCATTAAGATTAGTTTTTTTCTGTGCTTTTTCTATTCTGTCTTTGTAAGATTCTGTATCAACAAAGTCCAGCGGATCTGTCGGTTTAATTTCTGAAAACAATTCTTCAAAAGAGTTTTCATCGAATAATTGCTTAATTCTTTTTTTATTATTTATTCTAAAATGGTAGTCGCAAACCGGACATACCATATCATTATTAGCCAAATCTTCTTTTAAAAGCTGTGCATCGCAGTGAACACATTTTACCCACAAATCAGGATTTTGTTCAACTTCTGCTCTGGCTTCCAGCGCCCTTCTTTGAATTTGGGCTTCTTTACGTTTTTCAAACCAATCTTGAATAGTCATTTATTCTTATCCCTATCAATTTATTACGACTTAATTATACAATAAAAAACTTTAATGGCAACTTAGTTCACAATTGACATATTAGCAGCTAATTTTGGATGCACGCTGCATTTCGCGGGTTTGGGTTTTCTTTGCAATATCTTCACGCTTATCGTGAAGCTTTTTACCTTTTGCCAAGCCTATTTCAATTTTAGCTAATCCCTGTTTAAAGTAAACCTCCAACGGGACAATTGTGTAGCCTTCTTTTTTTACTTTTGTCTGCATTTTCAGGATTTCTTTTTTAGTTAAAAGAAGCTTCCTTGTCCGTTTCGGTTCATGGTTATACCTGTTGCCGTTCTCGTAAGGCGAGATGTGGCAGTTGTATAGAAAAATTTCATTGTCATCAATTTTACAAAAGCTGTCTTTAAGATTAATTGCACCTGTGCGGATTGATTTTATTTCTGTTCCGCTCAACACAATGCCTGCTTCATATTTTTCAAAAATAATGAAGTCATGAAAGGCTTTTCTGTTTGTAGTGACAACTTTTCTATCCATAATAAAATTTTAGCATAAACAAGTTTTTATTTAGCTCTGCATTTCAAAAGAATTTCTTTTAATTTCTCATTTATCATCTGTATTTTTTCAGGGAAATGGTATTCGTCAACGAAAATTGGTGATATTTTTTCCTGGATTTTGTCAGAATGAATATTCTGTATCCTGTCAAGATACTTGGCGCCTTCTTTAAATGCGTGCATTTCGTCGGTAAGCCGGTAGCGGCAGTTTTGCAGGAAGTTAATTTGTTCTTCCGCTCTGAAATTTTTCAAAAAAGTGTTCAGAATTTCTTTGATTGTTTTAATATCAATTCCTTTATCTTTTGCGTAAAGTGTGTTTTTATAGAACTCTTCAGTAAGTTCTGTTAAGCCGGTTTCGTACATTTTTTTATTCCTTGCAGTATATTTAGGGTTAACTATATGCGAATTGAAATGGAACGATTCGTGAAGAGCTGTTTCTATGCCATAAATCCCAAGCTGCTTACTGTATTTATTTAGCGGCAGGTAAATATTGAAACCATTAATTTCTGACCTATTACTGTTTAAGACAGCTTCTGTCATACCGCCATACGGGCTGTTGTAATCAAGCGCTTTAACATTAATCTTAGCTGGCGTTGTTGATTGAAGTGTTTTTTCAAATACCTCTTTAGAAATTTCTTTTGTAGTGAATTCTTTTGAAAGTTTATCAAAAAAATCTGCATTTAATTTTGCTGCAAGCTTATACCGCTCTTGAACAGAGCCTTTGCATATCTTCAGTGGTAATTTTGCGGTGCTGCTGATTTTTATCATACCACTATAAAACAACTAAATATTAAAAATTGCCTAATCATATAAATAACATTTTACATGATGTGTTTCACTTAATTTTTTGCTTTCCGGAGGGCTTATCGGACAAGGGGCAAAACATTTAGGGCATCTTGTATGGAACTTGCAGCCTTTTGGAATATTTGACGGTGACGGCAAATCGCCTTTTAAAATTTTCCGGCTGCTTTCTTTGCCTGAAATTTGCGGCACTGCACTTAAAAGTGCTCTGGTATACGGATGATAAGGATTATCAAATATTTCTTGGGTTGTACCTATTTCAACAATTTCCCCAAGGTACATTACAGCAACTCTGTCTGCAAGATATTTAATAACACTCATATCATGTGTTATTAGGACGAATGTCAAATTAAAATCTTCTTTTAACTCTTTTAAAAGGTTGATTATCTGAGCCTGTATGCTGACGTCCAGCGCACTTACCGGCTCATCTGCCAGAATAAATTCAGGGTTTAAAACTAGCGCCCTTGCTATTGCAATTCTCTGGCGCTGCCCGCCTGAAAATTCATGCGGATATAAGTCTAAACTTTCTTCGTTTAGACCTACTTTTTTAATTTTTTCTTTAATAATTTGCTCAATATCTTCATCTGACAAATCTGTGTTAATTTGTAAAGGCTCTTTCAGCGTATCTATAATTTTCATTTTAGGATCAAGGCTCGAATACGGATTTTGGAATACCATCTGGGCTTTTTTTCTGTAGGAGATTAATTCTTTTTTATCCATACTTAAGACATTTCTGCATTCGAAATTAATCTCACCTGACTTTGCAGGCTCCAAACGAATAATGGCTTTTGCAAGCGTAGATTTGCCGCAGCCTGATTCTCCTGCAACAGCCAAAATTTCACCTTTCTTTATGTTTAGTGAAACTCCGTTCACCGCATGAACTATTTGCGTTCCGCCCAGTATACCTTTATTTGATTTATATTCAACATATAAGTCTTTAATTTCGATTAAATTTTCCATATAAAAGAAGTCTATATTATTTTGGTTTTAAATGCAATTGCTTAATTGTTTATAAGGTTGAAATTTTTTTAAAATCGTTTATAATGATAATGTACATAGGAAAAGGAGATTTAGATATGTTAAAATTCAGTTATAGCAGGTCTTTCGGGGGGGGGGGGCAACTAATCTTAGCTCCTTAATTGGCATTACGCCGTTTAAAAAATCAGGATTTACGTTAGCAGAAGTATTAATAACTCTTGGTATTATAGGTATTGTTGCTGCAATGACTCTGCCGGTAGTTGTAGGGGAATATCGTAAGAAACAGGTTGAGGTCAAATTAAAGCGTTTTTATAGTACATTCAGCAATGCTTTAATACGTTCAGAAGCCGATAATGAGCAAATGCAGTTTTGGGAATGGCCGCAAAATACATACAAAGATGAAGATGGAAATATTATACAAAATGGAACAATTTCAGATTATGACTGGTTTATAAAATATATTAGACCATATTTTAATGTAAAAAATGTTTATGAAAGTTTTCATCTTTATTGTGTATGGTATGACGGTTTTGCAATAAAATTTACTGATGGCAGCGGAGTTGCTTGCGGAATTTATGAAGGCAGCGGGGGGGCATCCCCATTTTTATGTATGTTTTTCCCTGAGGCTAAAAATATTGATAATGTTCGTGATGACAATACAAAATCAAGAAATTTAATATCTGGTAAGGATTATTTTATTTTTGAGATTTCAAACGGTATAAGTGGTAAAAAAGGTTTGCAAGCAATAGATAGTGATGAATGCACCGGTCAGAAAGGTACAAGGTATTTACCATCGCGAGGTTGTGTAAAAAAGATTATGGAAAATAACTGGGAAATCCCAGATAATTATCCTGTAAGATTTTAGCCTATTTATATTGAAATCAAATGTAAAATATATTATAATAAAAAGTAGAGGAAACCATGATAGAAAAGCTAGATATATTTTCGAAACGATGCGGGAATGCAGTGGAAGCGTGTTTGAGAAAATAAATATTTTTTCTTAAATAAAAAAGAAAAATCAATATTACAACTAAAAAGGAGATTGAATTATGGAAAACGCAGTAATGACAAGACTTTTCGGGGGGGGGGCAGAGTAATTTAAGCTCCTTAACGGCTGTTTTAGCGGAAAAAGTATGCCGCAAACAAGGTTTTACATTAGCCGAGGTTTTAATAACTCTTGGTATAATCGGAGTCGTTGCGGCTATAACATTGCCCGCAATGATAAATAAAACTCAGGATAAAGAGTTTAAAGTTGCTTATAAAAAAGCCTACAGTTCTTTATCTCAAGCATTTTTAAGAATGCAGGCTGCAGAGGAATATCTTGATACCTCTTCAGTTGTTGATGATGGAACTGGTACAATGTGTTCCCCTAATGTTGGTGAAAATTTTAAAAATATTGCAAAGTATTTTAAAGCTACCAGAACATGTTTTGATAGAAATGCCTCTGAGTGTTGGGAAATTGATGAAGGCGAACAAGCTTGTATGAGTTCAGAAGCGAATAATTGGGTAGGTTGTGGTGATGAGTCAAGCTATGCTTTTGTCGATGGTGCTGGAATGGGCTGGTATTTATATTCAAATGTTGAATATCCTGTTATTGTTGATGTTAACGGTAAAAAGAAACCAAATAAACTTGGTAAAGATCGTTTTGTAATGAAATTTGCAGCAAGCAGAAATAAGAATGCCAATTATATTGAAAGTGCAGATATGATACTTCCTTGGGCAGACCGTATAGAAAAACAGCGCTGGTGCCCTTCAGGAAATTGTATGTATCAGACTTGGCTTCTTGAATAGTAAAAAATCCGGACTGTTTTTAGTCCGGATTTTTAATTTAGAGCTTTATAATTTATAAAATCCTATTTAAATTTCTCTTCTGCCTTCCAGAGCTCTGGCGATTGTAATTTCATCAGCATATTCCAGGTCGGCTCCTACAGGCAGACCGAATGCAATTCTGGAAATCTTTATACCAAAAGGTTTTATAAGTTTGCTTAAGTAAAGGCTGGTAGCCTCACCTTCTACAGAAGGGCTGAGTGCCAGTATAACTTCTTTTACCTCCTCATCAGTTAATCGATTGAGAAGTTCTTTTATACGTATATCATCAGCGCCAATTCCGTCCATAGGCGAAATAAGACCTTGAAGAACATGGTATAATCCCTTAAATTCATTTGTTTTTTCTATTGCGATTAAATCTTTTGTTTCTGCAACCACACATATTGTTGAGCGGTCGCGCTTTGTGGACTGGCATATTTCACAAGGGCTTGTTGAAGAAAGGTTAAAGCATACTTCACAGGTGTGAGTATTTGCCTTTGCTTCAACAATACTCTGTGCAAATTTCTGTACTTCTGCCATTGGCATTCTTAATAGATAAAATGCCATGCGCTGGGCAGATTTTGGACCTACAGAAGGAAACTTCTGAAAATGTTCTATTAATGTTGCAATAGATTTAGGATAAATCATTAGAACCCTAAACCCGGAATATTTAACCCGCCTGTTGCCTGTTTCATTTTTGCTTCCATTTCTTTAGAAGCTTTTTCGCTTGCCTGGTTAATTGCAACAGTAATTACATCTTCAAGTTCTTCTGCTGTCTCATTGCTGATAGAAAGAGCTTCTGCATTTAATTTAATGGATTTAAATTTGCCCTGTCCGTCGCAGATAACTTTTACGGCCCCGCCTGCGGCTTCCCCTATTAATTCCATTTTAGCAAGTTCTTCCTGTGAAGCTTTTAATTTTGCCTGCACATTTTGAGCTTGTTTCATAATCTGCATAATATTCATTTAATATATCCTCCTTAATCTGTATAATATCCCATGTTAAAAGTTTTGTGTAGTTTCGCTTTTTATTATACAATAAAAATATGCAGAGCAAGACTTATGTTTCACAATCTTTAAAAAACGGAAGGCTTATGAGATGGACTTTTATGCCTTTAAAGGTCTATATTGCGCCGATGAAGTTTTACTCAAAACAGGGAGAGGATTATAAATACAAGCAACTGGTTAAAAGAGCTCTGGATGCCTGGCAGAATGCTACAAAAGGAAGGGTATCATTTACTATTGTTCCGACTCTACTGGAGTCTAATGTAAATATTGATTGGAAAAGAGTTGAAAGGCAGGCTTTAGGACACTGTTATTTTTCCTTTGACGGAGCAAACAGGCTTTACGGTGCAGAGGTTGCAATCGGGTTGACTGACGGGCTTATTCACAGCTCATATGGAGATGAGAGTGAAGTTTATCATACCATTTTGCATGAAATTGGTCATGCCATAGGACTTGGACATAGTCCTTACAAAACTGATATTATGTATACACCGCACCAAAAAGGTATTCATAATATTTCGGAAGGTGATATTTTAACTGTGAATTGGCTGTATAAGCTACCGCAGGGAGCAACTCTTGCTGAAGTCGCATCTATGTATTCTATGGGCGGTTCTGATATTGATGAAATTATCTATAGAGTTATGAATAAAAATGCGCCAAGCGGATTTGAAAAGGTTAAAAAAAATGTTAAACTGCCGCCGCAGAGAAACCTTCTTGAAGAGCAGGAAAATATTGCGCTTTTGAGGAAGTATCATATGGCATTGCAAAATGTTTCAATCTCGGAGGATATGAAAAAGATTATTATCCAAAACAGTAAAAAAGGAAAGAGTAAGTGGGACTTAGGGTAGTTATTTTAGGCAAAGGTGAAATGCTTTTGAACCTGATAAGAGGTTCAATGCTTGCTAATGCTGAAATTGCAGGAATATTTCGTTATGAAAGAACCTCTCTTGCTCCATGGCTTTGTATACTGTGTGATTTTTTCAAGAGCTCTCCGGCGCTTACTCTTGCTAAAAAGCATAAAATAAAGGATTTGTCTTTTAAAAGTGCAAATTCGGAAGAGTTTAAAAGATTTCTGATAAAAGAAAATATTGATGTTGTCCTTGTCGGCTCGTGGGCTGAAAAAATAAAGAAAGATGTTATTGAAATACCTGTTATAGGAACAGTAAATGTTCACCCGTCGCTTCTGCCGGAATATAGAGGACCAAATCCGTATTTACAGACAATTCTTCATGGAGAAAAACGTTCAGGGGTAACATTTCATTTGATGAATGAGAGATTTGACGCCGGTCCTGTTCTTGCAAGGAAAGAGATTGAAATTCTTCCCGGAGATACCGGAAAAGAGCTGAAAAATAAGACCGTTTTTCAGGCACGTCTTTTGTGTGCTAATCTTCTTGAAAAGCTGGAGGGCGGTTTTGTTATTCCTGTTGAGCAGGATGAAAAGGCTGCAACTTACTATGCTAATGTTAAGCCTGAGGATATGACGCTTAATTTTGAAAAGGAAAACTCACAGCAGCTTTTGAACCGTATCAGAGCATTTCATCCATGGCTTAAAACTTATTTTCAATACGGAAATAATTTTTTTATCATAAATCCTTATCAGGCTGAAATTGTTAATAAATCAGGCACACCGGGTAAGATTATTGAAAAAGCCGGCACATCTCTTACCATTGCTGCAAAAGACGGCAAAGCTTTAAAGCTATCCGGTTTAAAGCTATACAGGTTTCCTCTTCTGACAGAATTTTTTATAAAATGTATAAAGTTGTAACTTATTTTTTAGGACATCTTTTTCTTCCGGTCCAGCCTAAGTCAGAGCAGTGAAGATAGTCCATATTTTCATTATAAATGACCCAGGCGGCACAGGCAAAACCGGCTTTTTTTACACATTTTTCCATAAAAAATTCATCACCGTAATATCTTGGAGCTCCGGCAGGAACAATAGCATTATCGAAAATATAAAAATAGAAAAAGTCAACTCCAACCTGATTTGGCGGTTTGGCTCCGTTAACATCAACGTATATTTGCCCGTATTTACTGTAATCCTTGGCAGCAGAGGTATTAAACATAACCATTGTACCATCGCTTAAAATCATTGCAGAACGATCGTTAAGTATATTCCAGTTAAGATAATTTGTTCCGTCAATATTTTTATAAGTAACATTCGGGAAACATCCGTAACCGTTTTTGCACGTTTTAACTTTTTTCATGAATGGAGAGAAATAATTCAAAAGTACCTGTTCTCCGCCTCCGTTTTCTTCCATTGAGATACCCCAGTTTGAAATATCTCCGTATTTTTCCTGAGCAGACAGAAATGCCTGTTGAAGTGCAGAATAGGTCTTTTTCAATTGTGATGTCGCAGTTTTCTCTTTGGTAGATGTTATCACTGACGGTAAAGTAAGGGCTGCAACTATTCCTATTATACCCAGGGTAACCAGAACTTCTGCCAGAGTGAATGCCTGCTTTTTCATACAATCTCCTTGTTTAGAATTTAAAATCTCTGCTTCCAGCTTCAATTTTTACTAAATCTTTTTCAACGGTTTCTCTTATTTTTTCATTTTCGATTATTTTAGTTTCTTTGTCAATAAGTTCATAACCAATCTTCTTAGTTTCAGGAGAAGCGTAGTCTTCAAGGTATTCTTTTAATGTTAAGATTGCGTTAGGGTGGCAGAAGTTATGGATTTGCTGGCTTTTGCATACTTCCATAAATCTTTCGCCTGTTCTGCCGTTTCTGTAGCAGGATGTACAAAAACTCGGCAGGTATCCCAATTCCATAAGCCATCTTATCACTTCATCAAGCGGACGTCTGTCAGATACATCAAACTGTGCAGAATTTTCATCTTCCGGCATAGGATTGAAGTATCCGCCAACACTTGTTTTAGAGCCGCCGCTGATTTGGGAAACTCCAAGATGAAGCAGGCGTTTTCTGCATTCTTCGGTTTCGCGGGTGGATATAATCATGCCGACATAAGGTTTTGCTATACGAATACATGCAACTATTTTTGCGAATGTATCATCATCTATACCGTTATCAAAGGCTGAAGGATCAATATCATCGGCTTTTCTTATTCTTGGAACACTTATAGCATGAGGACCTACCCCGAATGCTGCTTCAAGGTGTTCTGCGTGCATCATTAAACCTGTAAATTCATATCTGTACAGCTCAAGACCGAACAATACACCGAGACTTACATCATCAATGCCGGCTTCCATTGCTCTGTCCATAGCTTCTGTATGATATGCGTAATTATGTTTCGGTCCGGTCGGGTGAAGCTTTTCATAGCTTTCTTTGTTGTAGGTTTCCTGAAATAAAATGTATGTTCCAATACCTATATCGTGTAATTTTTTGTAATTTTCAACGGTAGTCGCGGCAATGTTTACATTAACCCTGCGGATAGAGCCGTTTTTGTGTTTTACGCTATAGATGGTCTTTATTGATTCCAGAATATATTCAATAGGGTTGTTAACAGGATCTTCCCCTGTTTCAATAGCAAGTCTTTTGTGCCCCATATCCTGTAAAGCAATGACCTCTTTTCTTATCTCTTCCTGCGTAAGTTTTTTACGGGGAATGTGTTCGTTTTGTTTGTGGTAAGGGCAGTATACACATCCGTTCACACAATAATTAGACAGATAAAGCGGCGCAAATAAAACAATTCGGTTGCCGTAAAAATCTTTTTTTATTTGTTCTGCGAGTTTAAAAATTTCTTCATTTTTTTCTTTAATATCACAGTCAAGCAGAACGGCAGCTTCTCTATGGGTAAGACCATTTCTTTGTTTTGCTTTTTCTAATATTTTGTCAATTAATTCAACATTGTGTTTATTTTCTTCTGCATATTTTAAAGTATCAAGAATTTCATCATGATTGATAAACTCTTCGGCTTTGTGTGATTTCGGATTATACATAATAAATTTCTCCCTATTCTATTGTCATGTTAAGCCCCTGAAAAATAAAAGTAAAGGTAAAAGACATTTTTATTTTACTATTCCGCCGCCTAAGAGATGACCGTCATTTATATCATAAAACACTCCGGCCTGACCTTTGGTGACAGAATTTACAGGCTCGTAAAAGACAATATTTGCAGCATTATCAATTATTGCAACTCTGGCTTTTTTTGCGTCCATGTTATAGCGGATTTTAACCATTGCATCAAATTCTTTTTCGTTAAGCGGGTAAGAAAGGCTGATATTTTCAATTATTAATTCAGTTTTAAAGTTATCTTCATTTCTGCCGAGATAAACAATATTTTTTTCGGCGTTAATATCAATTACATAAAGCGGGTGCGGCGCTGCAATTCCTATCCCTTTTCTCTGACCAATGGTGTATTGATAGCTTCCGTTATGTTCGCCGAGTTTTCTGCCGGTTTTAATCTCTACAAAATCGCCCTTTTTTGTTCCAAATTTATCTATAAGGTATTTTTTTGTTGTGTTCGGTTTTTGAATAAAGCAAATATCCTGGCTTTCTTTTGATGATTTGGAAGGCAGGTCGTATTCCTGGGCTAATTCTCTTACTTTGTTTTTTTCGTATTTATGGAGCGGAAAAAGTGTTTTTGAAAGTTCTTTCTGTCCAACTCTATATAAAAAATACAGCTGATCTTTATGTTCATCCTTTGCAGGATAAAGTTTGTAAATTCCGTTATCGCATCTTATATCAGCATAATGCCCTGTGGCAAAATAATCAGCTCCTAATACTTCTGTAGAGTATCTGAATATTTCACCCCATTTTATAAATTGGTTGCACATAATACAAGGGTTAGGTGTTTCACCTTTTTCATAGGAGGTTACAAAATAATCAATTACATTTTTTTTGAATTTTTCTGTGACATCAAGAATATAATGATTAATTCCAAGTTTAGCCGCAACTTCTGCTGCATTTTTACATACAGTATTTGCAGCCTCGGTGTTGACCATTTTGCCTGTAACTCCTACGACATCATATCCTTCCAGCAGCAAAAGCTGCGCAGTGACTGAACTGTCAACTCCGCCGCTCATTGCAACCGCAACTTTTCCTTTCTTGTTTTTCATAAATTCAACATTAACACAAAAAAATCTTTATTTATACATTTCCTTTATCATCTGAGTTGTACTTTTCCCGCCTTTTTCAGTGGCATAAACTATTCCATCTATCTTTGTAATACCATTTGAGCTGTCGCCTTTAAGCTGTAATGTAAAAATGTCGTATCCCCACTTGTTTGGACCTTTGTGCCCGTTTAGGTCAACTGTATAGATCGGTACAGCACCACCAAAATTTCCGTATTTAATAACTACTGTACCATCATTAATAATCCAGCTTGAATATTTGTTTTTTATATTACTGTCGCTAAAATCGCTTGATGGATTTGGAGGATATTCCCTGTCCGGGTTTTGTTCTGCTTTGATTTTATCGGTACCCTTATATGCATCAGTCAAACAGCCGTTTTTCAATGCGTTATTCTCACAGAACTTAACAGTTTTAAATACATTATTAAATAATTCAGTTTCAAATGCTGCACAGTCGGTGTAACTCCCATTCTGCTCAGCCGGGAGCGGACTGCCGTCAGCACAAGTCCACTTTGTACAGCTATTATAAACAGGGTCTCTTTCAATACAAACTTCTTGACATTTTGACCCGGCTGCCCAGTAATAACATCTTGGCGGGTAGCCTAAATTTGCCTGTGCTTGTTTTATTGCGTTATAGAATGTTGCATATACTTTCTTAAACTGATTTCTCAATACCATCTCTTGATAATTTTGAACAAGTGCCGGTAATGTCATAGCCGCAACAACGCCAATAATACCTAAAGTAATCAAAACTTCCGCTAAAGTAAACGCGGATGATTTACGGGATAATCCCGAAGCGTGAAAAAGCCCGCCGGTGCTATCTAAGCCCCCCCCCCCTCAAAGATTTTGAAGCTATAATTGTGTTTTGCATAAAGTCTCCTTTCATTTACTACCCTATTATGTACTAATTTTTCTTTTTGTCAATCTTTTTATTTATATTTATATTAAGTTTTATTGCTTTTAGTTTAAAAAAAAATACTTTTGAAGTATTATAAGGGTAGTAAAATCAAAAATCGGGGAGATTTTCCAGCATGACACAAAATAACGATAAAGTAATAGGTATTCCAAGAGCAATGTCTTTTTATCATAATTATCCGTTTTATCATGGATTTTTCACTGCACTTGGCATAAAAATTATTTTATCAGACCTGACTACAAAACAAACACTTTCAAGCGGTTCCGCCCTTGTCGTTACCGAAACATGTCTTCCGATTAAGATTTATGTCGGGCATATTCTTAACCTGCTCGATAAAGGTGTTGATAAAATTCTGGTTCCGTCCATACAATCTATTTCTCCAAAAATTTATAACTGTTCCAAAATCAGAGGATTGCCTGATTTAATTAGAAATGTTGTGAAACGTGATTTTACTATGATTGAAGCTACACTTGACAAATCAGAAAAAAATCAAGGCTTGTATGAATTTTTGACAGAAACAGTTGCGCCTTTTGGTATCACTGATGAAAAGCTTATAAAAGAGGCTTCTAAAGCAGGATGGCGTACATATAATAATTTCCATATTATGTCAAAATCCGGTATGAGTTATAAGAAGGCTATGAATTATGCTCTTCAAGGTAAAGTTTTTATTGAAAGCGCTTCTGAAGAACATCCTATTTCAATTGCACTTGTTGCTCATGGATATAATATTTATGATGACAGAGCCTCAATGAAGATTATTGATAAACTTGAAAAAATGGATGTTAAAGTTTATACATCGCTCCAGCTTTCAAAAGAGCAGATGATGGAAGGTATTAATGCTCTTGGCGAAAACCTTTACTGGGCAAATGAATATGAAATGACAGGTACTGCCGGACATTATCTTAAAGATAACAAGATTGACGGTATAGTAGCTCTTAATGCTTTTGGCTGCGGACCGGACTCCTTGATGATTGAAAGAATTGTAAGAAAGGCAAAACATTTTAATAAACCTATTCTTCATCTTACTATTGATGAACAGACCGGTGAAGCCGGATTTATTACACGTCTGGAAGCTTTTGTTGATATGCTTTTCCGTAAAAAACGAGCTAAAATTATTAACAAAATTGATATTCATACACAGGAATACATCCCAAACACCAACTTTATTGAAACAAAATAGCAGGAAATGTATGTTATTTATATCTGGAGAGCAATATTTTACGCATAGAAAATTATCATTCTGCGGAATAAAGTTTTCATTAATTACATCTGAATATAAACATTTAAAATCACTATTTAAAAATATAAAAGTAAAAGATATTGGAAATAATAATAGGATTGTAATTCTCAATAACCCTTGCCAGAAAAGCTTTTCGGGGGGGGGGGCAACCTCAAGCCTCTAAGAATATGCTTTTATGGAGATAATAACACAGTTTTTATAAATCCTTCAGCTAACGTTTCGGGATTAATTGAATTTTATGGCTGCAATAATCGTTTAACTTTTGATGATTTATGCGAAATTGATTTTTCATTTTTTGTAGGGGAAAAAAGCTCTTTAGTTAACAATAGCATATCCCATTTTGAGGCAGGAAGCCAGGTCTTTGGTACCATTTTTCAATTAAAAGGCGGGTCAAATCAATTTTTTAGACTTGGCTCAGGTGCAATTTTACATCAAGGTTTTTTCCCTATCATATTAAGAGACGGAACATCACTTGATATTGGAAATAATTCCGCTGTCCATGTGAATATAGAGTGGTTTGAACTTGTTTCTGGAGCAAAAGTGAGAATAGGTGCCGGCTCTACATTTAATGGCATATTTTTATTAGCTGGAAAAAATTCTAAAATAATTATTGGTGAAGACTGTATGGTTTCGTGGAAATGCAGCTTTATGACCCATGATTCCCATACAATTGCAGATAAAAATACAGGAGAAATTCTTAATACTAAAGTTAATGAAATTTACCTGGGAAAACATACCTGGGTAGGTTATGGGGCTACCTTCTTTAAAAATGTCAAAATTATGGAAAATTCTGTTGTCGGGATGAATTCTTTTGTTATAAATTCAAAATTCGATGAACCTAATGTTATTATTGCCGGTTCTCCTGCAAAAGTAATCAAACGTAACATAACCTGGAATAGAGATTATCCGGAGGCAGGGTTATAGAGAAATTTAAAAAAGAAGTGTATTACATATAAACTAAAAAAGAGGATGATATTGCATCCTCTTTTTTTATATTTTAAAAAGCCTTAAACTTTTCTTTTACGAGCAGCTTCAGATTTACGTTTTCTTTTTACGCTCGGTTTTTCATATCTTTCACGTTTTTTTACTTCGGAAAGGATACCGGCTTTTTGAATTTTCTTTTTGAAGCGTCTTAAAGCGCTTTCAATTGATTCGTTTTCGCCAACTTTAACTTCTGCCATCTTTTTTTCACCACCTTTCCGTATCTTGTATTTCTAATTTATATCTATATTATAAAATAAAATTTTTAAAATTCAAGCCCTGTGTGAATTTGCATATTTTCATTTAGAGTAATATTGAATTTTACATACAATATGTTATAATTATAAAGGAAAGGAGAATTAGATATGTTGAAATTCAGTTATAGTAAGTCTTTCGGGGGGGGGGGGCAGTAATCTAAGCTCTCTTTCCGGCATTTCGGCAGATGCTTTTGCTAATATTCATAGTAAAAAGTCGTATATTAGTTTTTCAAAAAAAGGCTTTTATCAAGCAGGTTTTACATTAGCCGAGGTTTTAATAACTCTTGGAATTATCGGCGTAGTCGCAGCGCTAACCCTGCCGGCTTTGATTCAAAAAAATCAGGATAAAGAGCTTGTTTCAAGAACAAAGGCTGTTTATTCAAATATACAAAATGCAGTATTAAAGTCGCAGTCTGATTATGGAGTTATCGGTGACAATTCGTTGCTTTTCAGCCCAAATAATACAAGTTTTCAGACTGCTGAGGCTTTTTCTAAATATTTTAACGGTGCAAGGGTCTGTAAAACTCAGAGTGATAAAGGCTGCAGTAAATATTATTATGCCGTCAAATATGGATCATTGCGCTTGTCGTCTGATAATAGCGGAGCAACAGAGTCTATGGGTAACTGGCCTAAAATAGTACTAAATAACGGGGCAATTATTGCAATTAGCCAATATAAGAATCCTGATTGTTATGCCGAGGAAACTGTTACTGTTACTGATGAGTATGGCAGACCTTTAAAAAATCCTGATGGAACAAATCAAACCAGCATTTGGCATAACAAACGGTGTGCTATAATCCGTTTTGATGTCAATGGAGCAAAGAAGCCAAATCAATTTGGCAGAGATGTATATTCTGTATCTGTTATGAGAGATGGCAAGCTATCACCGGATTCTTCGGGTCCTGCTTATGGTGTGTCCAGCCTTCTAAATATTCTTGCGGGTAATGAAAAGTTAGAATACACCAATTACTCATCCAGTCAAAAATATGACTTTTAATTAAAAAGCCGGCTTAATAATGCCGGCTTTCTTAATATTAAACTTAGGCAGAAAGTGTAAAGATTTCGTAAATTTCTTCGTCTGAGAGTTCTGTGATAATCTTTTCGCCTTCGTAAACTGCCAAATCAGCAAGTTCTTTCTTAGCCTTAAGCATTTCATCAATTTTTTCTTCAAAAGTTCCCAAAGTAATCATTCTGTGAACCATTACGTTCTTGTCCTGACCGATACGGTAAGTTCTGTCTGTTGCCTGATCCTCAACCGCAGGATTCCACCACAGGTCGTAATGGATTACATTTGTTGCACTTGTAAGGTTTAAACCTGTTCCGCCGGCTTTTAAAGAAAGTATCATAACTTTTGCATCATCTTCATTCTGGAAGCGGTTAATTAACTCTTCACGCTGTGGTACTGTTAAAGAACCATGGAAAAACAGCGGTTCTGTGCTGCATTCTTCAGCAATAACTTTGCATAGTATCTCACCCATTTCTTTGTACTGTGTGAAGATAAGAGTTTTTTCGCCGTTATCAAGAATACTCTGGACAGTAGAGATACATTTGTCCATTTTGCCGGAAAGTTCTCTGCCCATTTCACCCGACTTTAAGAACTGGTAAGGATGGTTGCATATTTGTTTCAATGCTGTAATAAGCTTGAAAATGTTTCCACGTCTGTTTATGCCGGAGAATGAACTTATCTTTTCCATCATTTCGTTCAATGTCTTTTCGTAAAGAACAGCCTGAGGTTTTGACAGATAACAGTATTCGTTCAGTACCATCTTTTCCGGTAAATCCGAAATAACGTGCTTGTCTGTTTTTAAACGTCTTAGTACAAAAGGTGACACAGACATTTTTAATTTTGCAGCACGTGAGTTTTCTTTAAATCTCTCAATAGGGATTGCATAGCTTTTTTGAAATTCCCTGAGTGAGCCAAGGTAACCCTGATTGATGAAATCAAATATACTCCACAGCTCTGTTAATCTGTTTTCTACAGGGGTGCCTGTCATTGCAACCTTAACATCTGCTTTTAGTGTTTTAATTGCAAGAGTTTGTGCAGTATCAGGGTTTTTAATATTTTGTGCTTCATCAACGATAACCATTCCCCAGCTTTGTTTTTTGAGTTCTTCAACATCAATTCTCATAATGGCATATGTAGTGAGAATAACATCATGTTTAACATCCAGCTGTCTTTCTGCGCCATGGTAAATTACAGCATCTAAAGACGGTGCAAACATTTGAAGCTCTTTCATCCAGTTCCCCATAAGTGTTGTCGGGCAGATAACAAGAACCGGTTTTTTTAAGTTTCCTTCCTCTTTCATTTTTAAAATGAGTGAAATAATCTGAATTGTCTTACCCAATCCCATATCATCAGCCATACATACGCCGAATCCTTTTGAAACGTTAGTCCATAACCATTTCAAACCAGTTTGCTGATATGGTCTGAGCTCTCCTTTTAAGGTTTCAGGAGGTGTAACGTCAATAGGCTTGGTGAAATCTTGTATTACGCGGGCAAAGGCATCATCGTAGTCAAAATCATACTGTGCAAGCTGCCCGGACATTGACGCATGAATTAATTCCATTCTGGACATTGATTTAAAGTTTGCTTTGGCAATTTGCTCAAAGATTTTTTTGCTTTCTTCTTTGTCAATCAAAACGTATTTGTTTTTATATTTTATTAAGCCATTGCTGTTTTCAACAAGTTTATTGAATTCTTCCACCGAAATTTTGTCGTTTCCGATAGCAATTTCGTATGAAAAATCAAGAATATCATCAAGAGATATTTTGGATGAAGATGAGTTGTTGAAAATATCTGCCAAATCCTGAGAACGTGAGGCTTTTACTTTTGCATTAATTGACGCGCGCGGTACCACAATATTTACAAGTTCTTTAGGGAGGATAACCTCAATTTGTGCTTTTTGAAGATAATATGCAGTCTGGGTGATTATCTTATAAACCTCATTCAGATTTAAATCCAGAGCCAGCTTATCTTCGTCTTCAAACAAATCCTCAAGTTCCGGCATATAGCGTATTGCGTAATTTAATTGTTTTTCAACAATTTTTGCTATATCAGACGAATTTGCTCCGAATATTTCATCTTTGTGGTAAAGTTCATCAATAAGCACGCTCTCATCAGTCTTACGGTTTTTAATATGTACTTTAAGCTGAAATAATTCGTCTTCTAGTTTTTCAATCTTAAAGAACGGGATAACATCATATTTGCCCAGATAAAGCTCGTCAAACCATTGTGAAAAGTTTTCTGCAATGTCTATTCCGCGCATAACTGAACGCTGTTCAAGGTCTTTAATCATATAAGTTCCGGACTTAACATCTTTGAATTTGTATGCTTTTATCCCGAGGAATTTATAAATTACATAATTCATATAATTATGTATAAAATCATTAACAAAGTTTTGCGGCTTTTCTCCTTTGATAAACAATTTTTCAGGAATATTTTCCTCAAACTGGTTAATAATTCTTGCGACCTGCTGGTTCGGAATAATTGGTTCATAAACAATTTTGAACATTGAGCCTTTGGTTTTTATAGTAGGAATGAAATATAACTTCTCAATGAGCTTCATAACAAAATGAGCAAGAGAATTCATATAGATAAATGTCGGAGTAAGTGCATCCATATCAACGACATCGCCAAAACCTCCAAAATAATCCATTACCAGATCAAGGCTCATTGCATAACCGACTTCATTTTCCATAACCTGCGGTCTGAAGCGGAACAATGAACCTTTTGATTTCAGGTAATATTCAAAATTATTTGTAGGCGTTATAAAAAACGAAAGTTTTCCATTTTCATTAACCAGATAGAAATTAGTATTCCTTGCCGGTGCATGAGGACTGAGAAAAACATCCTTAAACTCATCTTCCACAGTCTGATAAATAAGGCTCAGAGTATATCTAAAATCCTTATTTTTAAACCCTTCAGGGTTTTCAGACAGGTTAAAAAATAATTCATCAACGTTATTTTTTTTCAAAGAAAAATCTATGTTTAAGTTGTTTGTTGTCGTCATATTTCATCCATATAATCTATTTAATCAAAGAATCGCATTCCATTTCATCCGGCTTTTTAATGTCCAGAAGCTGTAATACAGTAGGGGCAATATTGCATAAAGCGCCGTCATCTTTAAGCTGAGCATCTTTAGGCCCGTTAATTAATACAAACGGAACTTTATTTGTAGTGTGCGCAGTCTGCGGTTTGCCGGTTTCAGCATTAACCATAACTTCGCTGTTGCCATGATCTGCTGTTAAAAGCATTGTAATACCGTTTTTAATACATGCATCTGCAATTTTGCCTACGCATTCATCTACCACATGACAAGCCTTGGTTGCTGCTTCAAGAACACCGGTATGACCAACCATATCAGGGTTTGCAAAGTTAACAAGGATAAATCCGTATTCAGGATTTTCAATAGCTTTAAGTACATTCCCGCAAACTTCCGGTGCGCTCATTTCAGGCTGCATATCATAAGTCGCAACTTTTGGCGATGGTACAAGAACTCTTGTTTCATGAGGCTGAGGTTCATCAATACCGCCGTTAAAGAAGAAAGTTACATGAGCATATTTTTCTGTTTCGGCAGTTCTGAACTGTTTTATTCCATTAGCCTCTAAAACATCCCCAAGGATATTTACAAGGTGTTCTTTCGGGAATGCTACAGGGAATGTAAAATCCTCATTATAGCTTGTCATTGTTACGTAGCAAATATTTTTAAGAACTTTTTTTCTGTCAAAGCCGTCAAAATCTTCAAAGTTGATTGCTTTAGATATTTCGCGCGCTCTGTCCGGTCTATAGTTGAAGAAGATGATTGCATCATTGTCGTGAATTCTGCTTTCTTCTCCGCCTATAACAGTAGGAAGTACAAATTCATCATTGTCACCTCTTGCATAAGACTGTTTAACAGCTTCGCAGGCAGTTGCAGCATGTTCTCCTTCTCCGAGTAAAAGAGCATTGTAGCCTTTTTCAACTCTATCCCACCTGTTGTCGCGGTCCATTATGTAATATCTGCCGATTACTGTTGCAATTGGCGGAAGATTATATTTTTTAAGTTCCTCCTCTACTTTTTCAAGATAAGTGCATGCACTCTGAGGCGGTGTATCACGCCCGTCAAGAAATGCGTGTACATAAACTTTTTTCAAACCTTCATCAGCAGCGAGTTTTATCAATGCCATAAGGTGATCCAATGACGAATGAACTCCGCCTGTTGAAACCAGACCATATATGTGTAAAGCTGAGTTGTTTTCTTTTGCGTGGTTTATAGCCATTAAGAAGCGTTCATTTTTGAAGAACGACCCATCTTTGATAGCTCTGTTAATTTTTGAAAGATCCTGGTAAACAATTCTGCCGGCGCCAAGATTTAAGTGACCAACTTCGCTGTTGCCCATTTGACCTTCCGGAAGTCCTACATATTCACCGTCCGCATGAATTGATATGCTCGGGTATTCTTTTTCCAGCGCGTCAACATGAACCGGTTGAGCCAGCTTGGTTGCATCAGTTTCCGGATGATTTTTGCTGATACCCCAGCCGTCCATAATACATAATAAAACTCTTTTACTCATATCTATATCCCTCTAATGTAAGATTTAAACCTGTATTGAATTTCAATACTACAATATTTAAATTTTATCAGGAACATAAATTAATTACAAGAGCGTTTTTAGGGGACTTATATCGCAAATCACGCTAAAAATGCCTAGACTTGTCATTCTGAACTTGTTTCAGGGTGTTACAACCCTGTAATTTCCAAACAACTTGGAATGACATTGTGATTACGTTTTGAGCATATTTGGTGGAATTTTTATATAAGTTCCGTTTTTAGTGAAGGTTTTTAAAATAATCTTTATCTGTGAGTGCAAAATATGCACAGGTAACCCCGTTTAGATTTGCACTTGATGTTTTAGAGCAGTATGCTTCACGCTGCTCCTTCCAGTATGTATTATCAGCACCCATAGGAAGGACTTTGCCCTCTTTTGTTATCTGGAACATAAAAAAGTCATACCCCATCAGATTTGGCTTTTTTTTGTAACCGTTTACATCAATTGATACCAGGTATCCTGTATCAGATGATTGATAACCCTGTTCCACAAAAAATGTTGTGCCGTCAAGTGTTATAAAACCTCCATCGTCAAAATAGCATCTATCTAAAGTTTTTCCTGTTAATGTTTTGTAGTATGAAAATGCAGCATCTTCGTCAAGCAGTACACATCCGGTATTATAATTAATTGCCCCGCAATCTTTTGTTGCATTGTATTCTTGCGCAAGTCTTTTTTTGAAATTAGCAGTGTAACTTGTTCTATCAAAAGGCATCTGATCCTCATATTTTATTTTCATAATGGCTTGCTGCAATAAAGTATATTGTTTTTGAAATGCTGTTTCAAGTTCTTTCTGACGTGTTCTGTTTACAAGCGACGGCAGCGTCATAGCCGCAACGACCCCAATGATACCAAGAGTAATTAAAACTTCCGCTAAAGTGAATGCAAATGATTTACGGGATAATCCCAAAGCGTGAGAAAGCCCGCCGGCACTATCTAAGCCCCCCCCCCCTCTTTGAATTTGAAGCTATAATTAAGTTTTGCATGTTTCCTCCTTTTTTTTTAATTTTACCTTATTTTGATGTAAATTTCAAGTTATATTTAATTTACTATAATATAACTAATAATATATAAAATAATAGCCGATAAGTTAATACAAGTTATCGCTCAATTTTTGTATTATTATAACTAATGAATAAGGAAGAATTGTTAAAAAGGTTTGGAAAAAACGTTAAAATAGAACGTATTAAGAAAGATCTTACGCAGGAACAGCTTGCAGAGAATATGGATGTAAGCCAGAATTATCTTGCCTGTATAGAATGCGGAAGACAGAATATGTCTTTGGCTAAAGTGTTAGAGCTTTCACAGGCGCTGGGAATTAATATTGAAAATCTTTTAAGATTTTCATAAATTTTTAGAGAGAAAATCTGGTTTCGTTTTTCTTTACGATTTTTCTGCCGCAGGAATATGTGGCATAAGGCTGCGGATTTTCTTTTATTGCGTTGTAATCTTTGCCTTCTTCCAGTTTAAAGACATTGAAATCAGCGTCTTTGCCTATTTTAATTGAGCCGATTGTGTTATCCAGTCTTAATATTCTGGCAGGATAGATTGTTAAATATTTAATCAGTTCATCTATTTTGAGTGTATTTTTACTGTCTGCTTTAATTGCTTCTTCCAAAAGGTTATAATTTTTGTCAGGAAGAAAACTCTGTGATGAAAATCCGAAATTTTCTTTAAAATACTTTAAAACAGTCTCAAAATCGAGTTTCTTGTTGCATATTTCTGCACTGTAGTAAGGCTGGTAAATATATTTGACACCTGTTGCAGCAAGTTCCTCAAGCTCGCTTTCTGTAAGATAATTCGCGTTTGCCGCAAGCACTTTATTTGTGAGCACCTTTAAACTGTCAAGATACTCAACCGGATTTAATTCTTTGCTGTACGGAGAAATTTTTCTCAATCCCATAAACTTATGCAGTAAATCAATATCAGAAAAACCATGTTCCAGCCATTCAATTTCATCCTGAGATTCTGCAAATCTTGTCATTAACAGCATATTGTGTTTTCTGCAATACTTTGAAAACAGGTTCCACATTTTTTTGTGAACACCGGATTCAGAATTAAGCATTATTCCAATGTGAGTGTGCTCGCCTTTATGCTGTATAAGGTCTTCCACTTTTGCACGCATATCTTTAAACTGTTTTTTACTTTTTTCAGAAGTATCGGAAAACACTTCAAAAAACAGATATGTTTTTATAGGCAGTTTATTAATTGTTTCAAAAAATTTAAATTCTTTTGATACTTGTGCAACACAGGTTGTGCCTGCTTTTATGGCAGTCCGGACACCTTCATCAAACGATTTAAGCTTTTCACTCCTGTCAAATGAAAAATACTGCGTTAAGATATTAGCCCATTTTAGGGAATAGTTATCAGCCTTTACTCCTGCAAAATTATAGTTTTTGCTGAAATTTTTGAAAAATCTTTTAAGTTTATTTTTTAAACAATTTGGTTTTGTTTTGCCTACGTTTGTATACTGAAATTGTGTTAAAAGGTCAATAAACCCCGGAGTTATTACAGCATTCCCAAGGTCTTTAACATATTTTGCATCAAAATTTACCTCACTGTTCGGGATAAGATTTACAATCTTACCTTCATCTACAATAAGTGCGGTATCCTCCAGTATTTTATCTTCTGATGTCAAAATCCATTTTGCTTTATAACACTTCATAATGTCCCCTCTTTAAACTAATTTTACATTACAGAGCCGTAAAAAGCAAGATGAAAATTGCTTCTATTTTTTCACAGGACTTCCTGGTACGTAATCAACAGCATTGATTTTATCTGCATACATAATATTCCATAGTCCGCCTCTAGAACCTTTTTCTGCCCCGTTTGGACCTATATACAGTCCAAAGACATCTCTTCCAATTTGATTTGGCGGCTTTATTCCGTTAGTATCTACTGTTATATCAAAACATGAAGAGGCAGGTCTTTCTTCTTTTTGAATATTTCCATCACCATCCAATATAACATTACCGTTTTCATCCGTTACATTTGCCATATACGTTCTTTTGCAGGTAGAATATTTTATAATTTGCAAGATGCTTCCATCTGAAAGAACAAGCTGAGGCAACCCATATAAACCACTTTTCCTAAAGTATCCTGCAGTTCCGCTTCCATCATTATCTATTGGGGATGAATTCTTTATTGGTTTATCATGGCAGCCTTTCTGTGAACTATTACATCGTTTAATGACTTTAAAATATTTTGCAAGAGCATAAGCCAGTTCATCTGAATCTGCCATCCCTGATGTTATATATTCAAAGTTAGTTTCGCCATAGTCTGCCTGCATCATTTTTAAAGCATTTGTTATGGTTGAAGCGGATTTTTTTGCACGTGTTATGTATTCCTTTTCTTTATATTTACCTACAAGTGCAGGCAATGTCATAGCCGCAACGACCCCAATGATACCAAGAGTAATTAAAACTTCCGCTAAAGTGAATGCAAATGATTTACGGGATAATCCCAAAGCGTGAGAAAGCCCGCCGGCACTATCTAAGCCCCCCCCCCCTCTTTGAATTTGAAGCTATAATTGTATTTTGCATATGTCCTCCTTTTAGATTTTACACTATTTATTATAAACTACAGGAGGACATTATGCAAGTTATTACATATTTTGCGGGTCAAAGCGTTTATCAAGCTCAAAAAGTGCATCTGCTGTATAAGCATCTACCTTATGAAATTCTTTTTCGCCTTTCATTTTTACCAGTATAGGGAATGGCTCAAATCGGCCGTCTTTGTATATTCCATGCTGGAAACCGTCTTTTTCTAAATCCTGCTTTGCAACACCTACAATGCTGCCATTTTCGTAAGCAAAATTATATCTGGTAACTCTCGGAGTTTCAAAATATTCTCCTAAGATGTCATCATAAACATTGGTTTCGTATACTTTGTCATTATGATAAAATTTTTGATATGTACGGCCTTTGCCTTCTCCAAGCATAACATACTTAAGCTTTTCAACTCCTTCAAACGGTTTGGTATCGCCTAGTCCAGGCAGCAGAAACGGCTTTATTTCAATTCTGCCTTCAGTATATGGCGCCAATATTTCCGGTGTAACTTTAGTTCGGCGTTCAACCGGAGGTTCTTGGGGAGGATTATTCTTTTCAGTCTTCTCGGTTTTGCCGGAAGCTGCTGTAGTATCTGAAGATTTTATATTTTCAGGAGCTTTGACCTCTTCCGTTTTGTTGGCAGCTGGTTTTTCTGCCGTATCTATATTTGTTGAAGGTAATTCCTCCTTCTTCTCAGAATTGGCGCTGTTACTGTTGTGATTTTCCTCGGTGCTGCTGCTTTTAGCTGCAGACTGTTCAGTTGATTCTGTATTCTTTGGAGTTTCTGCTGTTACTGTTTCGGTTTTAGGTGCCTGCTCATGTGAAACATTAGCTGATGCCGCCTGCTCTTCCGGTACTTGTTTAGCATCCGCAACTGTTTCCCCGGTATTTTTCGGTACTGCTGCATCTTCTGTTCTGTTAGGTTTAATAATTTTTTCCGGTTCTTCTGCTGCACCAGGTTTTACCTCCGGAGCTGAAGTAGACCTTGGTTTTAATTTCACCTTAGCGCTTTCTGCTGTATCTTCTATGGCGCCTGCTGAAGGTTTTTTACCTTTTCGGATAATTGCATAAGTCGCAAGACCTATTGCAGCTAGTCCTATCAGACCGTATCCGATTTGTTTAGCTGTAATTTTCTGTTCTTTTTTCTCTGAAGGCTTATTGTTTTCAGCAAAAGCCGGTTTATAATTGTAAGATTGTATTGCGTTAATTCTCATGTTTTATTCCTTAAATTTCCAAGTATAAAATGCCTGAACAAAAAAAATTTTGCTATTAACCGTAAAATTCATCTGAATAATATGCAAATTCCAGATGGCCGACAATAATTGTATCGCCATCTTTTACACCCATAGATTTCAGTTTGTCGAAAACACCCATGCCGGTTAATATGTTCTGGAAGCGGATAACCTGTTCAACGTTTCTTGCATCTGTAACCTGAGCAAGCCTTGATATTTTTCCGCCCATTATGATATATGTGTCTTTTGAAACTTTACTGATTTCAAAGGCACTGTCATCGTTGTTATACGCATCTAGGTCTTCTTCTACAACAATATCAGATGCCGGCTTTTCAATTTCATCGACTTTTTGTGACATAAAATTTAGTAACTTATCAATATTTTCACCGGTTACAGACGATATTAAAAATACATCGCCAGATTTCTTTTTAAACTGGTCAAACAGCTGATTTTTCCTTTCCTCATCAATTGCATCAATTTTATTTAACGCAATAATTTGATACAGCGCTCCGAGTTTTTCAGAGTGTTTTTCAAGCTCAAGATTAATCTTTTCATAATTATCCATCGGATTTTCCGCTGTTGTATCAATTATATGAACAAGGAAACGGCATCTTTCAACATGACGCAGAAAGTCGTGTCCGAGCCCGACCCCTTCAGATGCACCTTCAATGAGTCCGGGAATATCAGCAACAACATACCCGTCGCCGGAAGGTTTCCGGACAACCCCAAGGTTTGGAATAAGTGTTGTGAATGGATAATCTGCAATTTTAGGTTTTGCAGAGCTAATTCTGCTTATGAATGTTGACTTGCCGGCGTTTGGCATTCCCAGAAGTCCTACATCTGCTATAAGCTTTAGCTCAAGAGATAATTCTCTTTCTATCGGCGGCTCTCCCGGCTCACAGAACTGTGGAGCTCTTTTTTGAGCAGTTGCAAATCTTGCATTGCCTCTTCCTCCTCTCCCGCCTTTTGCAGCAAGTACTTTTTGCTCATGATGTACAAGATCCGCGATAATATTGCCGGTCTTTAAATCTTTTACAACTGTACCTACAGGAACTTTTATATATAAATCTTTTGCACACCTGCCATGACAGTTTTTTATTCCGCCGTTTTCACCGCTTTCGGCTTTAAATACGGATTTATATTTAAAATCCATAAGAGTTGACATATTTTCATCGGCTATAAGATAGACATCTCCGCCTTTGCCTCCGTCGCCTCCGGCAGGACCTCCTTTGTCAACATATTTTTCCCTGCGCCAGGCTACCATTCCGTTGCCGCCCCGGCCGGATACAATTCTAATTCTTGTTTTATCTAAAAATTGCATTTTATTTTATATCCCTTATACATTCAGAAATCGCAGTCTTAAACGGTTTAAATCCGCCGATTTGAGTGCTTTCCTTTTTTATGCCGCTAATAAAATTTTTTATTTGTATTATAATAATACTATGAAAATGATAAAAGAAAAATTATTTAGCAAAACTCCTGTTGAGATTGGGCCGGACAGCGGGTATGACAATTATATAATGGCTATTGAATCAAGTTGTGATGAAACAGCCTGCGCTATTGTAAAGAATGGTCGTGAAGTGGTAGCAAATGTTGTTGCCTCACAGATAAAAACTCATGCAAAGTTTGGCGGTGTAATTCCTGAAATAGCTGCACGAGAGCACCTGGATTCAATTAATATAGTAATAGAAGAGGCTTTTGCTCAGGCAAAGAAAAATGCCGGAATTGAACCGGATGATATTACTGCTTTTGCAGGAACAGTCGGTCCCGGACTTGTTGGGTGTCTGCTTGTCGGATTAAATGCAGCTAAAACTCTTGCGCTTGTGTATGATAAGCCTTTTATAGGAGTTAATCACCTTAATGCTCATCTTTGCGGCAATTATATTGATACTGAATTAAAACCTCCTTTTATGGCATTGCTTGTAAGCGGAGGGCATACACAGATTATTGATGTTAAATCCTACTCAGAACAGCATATTCTTGGAGAAACGATTGATGATGCAGTAGGTGAGGCTTATGATAAAGTTGCAAGACTTATCGGACTTCCTTATCCGGGAGGGCCGAGGCTGGATAAACTTGCACAAGAGGGTAACAGCAAAGCTTTTCAGCTCCCGCAGGCAAAAGTTGACGGTTATAATTTCAGTTTCAGCGGTTTGAAAACAGCTGTGTTGAGATTAGTAAAAGACCTTAAGCAAAAATATAATACAGAAGAACTTCCAGAAGATGTGGTAAAAGATGTATGTGCAAGTTTTCAGGAATGTGTGTCAGCTGCTCTTTTGAAGAAACTTAAGCGGGCTGCTGAGGAAAACAGATATAAGCAGGTTGTTATTGCCGGCGGTGTAGCTGCAAATTCTGAGATTAGAAAGAAGATTTTTAATCTCGAAAACGAAGGCTACAAAGTTTATGCACCACCGATGAAGTACTGTACTGACAATGCTGCAATGGTTGCTTCATGTGCTTATTTCAACACAAATACATTTGATGATATTAATGTAGAAGTATTTTCAAGAGTTAAATAAATTTTTAATAAAAGTTAATATTTCATATTTTTTGTGCAATTTTTATTTTTCATAAACCTTACTAAGAATAAAATATAAGGTTTACAGTGTGCAGATAAATAGCTTTGATAACAGAAAATATGAATATTCCCGCCCATCGTTTGAGGGCTTGACAAAACTGATGAGCAAGCGGATTTCAACTAACCCTGAGTATCTTGAGCACTTAAGTCAGGTTTATACGCGGGAACAGGGTAGTGTAGGTAATTTGCCTAAGGATTTTTTTGAGCTTTTCCGTTCCAAATCAAGAGAAGTTAATACTGAAAATATAAAAAAAGTTAAAGATGCACTGAATGAAGCAAATATGCTTTTAGCCGGGATTGAGGAGCTCAAAATTCGTATAGGCAAAGAGATGAAACCAAACAGCTTAATTAATCAGTTTCTGCCTAAGATAGCCAAAATTAATATCCAGCCTGAGAGAATTCCAAGAATTATAACTGAAATGAGGAAGCGTTTTACACCGGATAAAGAAGTCTTGTCGGTATTTACAACTAAAGCAGGAGCGCTTCTTGAAAACAGATTTAAAGAAATTGGGCTTTTAAAACAGACTGACAGAGTTCAGCTCACTTATATTGACCAGGGAAAATACAAAAATACCTTTAAAATGCGTCTTCTCGATGAAAATGATAAAGATATTATTCATCCCAAAGTTATTCTGAGTTTTAAATCTCCAAAAACTGCTATGGAACAAATTAATGTTCTTTTAGGGATGATGAAAAAATACTTTCAAACGATTAAACCAAAGGAATATCTCAGTGTCGTAACTAATGTTCTTGACCACGCCTCTTCTAAGGTTGTACCTCCAAAAGAGAAAGACTTATATAAAAAGTCCCTTCTTGAAATCTACAGTAAAATGAAGATGAAAAATGAAGAAGAAAAGTTTATGGATCTTATAAAACGGACAATGTATGACGAGATTAAATATAACGGAATAGGGCCGGAAAGTAATCTTACACAGTTTATTAAACGTTCTGCCGGTCATCCAATGGATGCATCTGATTATATTGATGTGTTTTACCTTAATACTCTGAATAATGTTGGTATGTCAGAATTTTCTGATAAAGCAATGCCTGCTGTAATAAGAAAGATTAACCTTCATAAATACGGTTTATTCCATGATGATTTAATTATGAATAAAAATAATGTGGTCGAAGACCGCGTAATTGATTACGGCGGGATAAAACCGTTAAGAGGGATGGAAGAACTTTCGCAAAACGGAATTGCCCGCAGATATTATCATAAAATCTCTCAAATCCAAATGAAAGATGACGTGAAAACCCAGCTTAAACGTGTTGAATACTGGAATAATCTTTATAATTCTGCTATTAAGGCTCAAATTCCAAATCACAAAGATATATTGCTTGCTCTTGAAAAGAGCCGCTCTTTAATTAAACCTGAATACTGGCACCTGCTCTCAGACGTTAAGACATCTTTGTAAGCTTGCAGTGTTAACCTTATTTAAAATAAAGTCTGTGATTTTCTTTTCAAGCTCGCAGCCAAAATGAGCATTAATTTCTTTTATGAAATAGCAAGGGCTTGTCACATTAATCTCTATAATCTGTCCGTCAATTACATCAAGTCCTGCCATAAAAATTCCGATTTTATTTAATTCTTCTGCAACAAGCTGGAATTTAGCTTTTTCTATATCACTTAATTCTGCTTTTATAATATTTGCGTCACAGTGCTCATTGAATTTGAAGTCATCATTAGAAGGAAGCTTCTGTACACAATAGTCAAGAACTTTATCGCCGAGAAATAAAACCCGTTTGTCGCCGTATTTAGCTTTTTCAATATATTTTTGCACCATAACAAGTGTAGACTGGTTATTTGTCATTGAATTGATAATTACGGCGGTATTTTTATCACCTTTTTTAAGGCACATTACTCCGGCTCCGAAGCACCTGTTGAGAGGTTTTAAAACTATTTCTTCGTGTTTAGCCAGAAATTCCATAATGTCTGCTTTTGATGAGGTAACGATATTTTCCGGCATAAACTCAAGGAATTTGACTGCGTGAAGTTTTTCGTTAAAGTCCCTTATTGCGCGCGGCTCATTTAGAACCATTGTTTTATTTCTGTCTACAAAGTCAAATATGTATGTTGAATTAATATAGTCCATATCAACCGGGGGATCCTGCCTGAACATTACAAGCTGAAATTCTTCTATTTTCTTATGAATATCCTGTTTATCATAAAATATATTCCCGCTTTTTTCATAAGCTTCATAGCAGTGAGTATAAGCTTCTGCATCGATGAGACTCAGCTTATCAATGGTTGTGATAAAAACTTTGTTATTCTCATTAAGCATCTCTCTGATTAACCAGAAGTTTGTAACAAGGTTATTAAACTCAAAATATTTAAGCTCTATTCTGTCGATAATAAATAAGATATTCATAAAATTCCTCTTTTCAAAAAAATATTACCACCAATGATTTTTAATGACAATCTTAGAGGCGGTAATATTTTAATATTTATGGATTATAAATAGACGGACTATTTAATTTCCTCAGGATTTAATATACAGCATGTTGTATTATTTACCTGCATCAGCTGTGCGAATTTCTGCAAGTCAGCCTGTATTTCAGGGAATGTGTTGTAGTGCATAGGAATTACTGTTTTTGCACCGAGCCAGTCAGCTGCAACAACTGCGTGTTCTATGTCCATTGTATAATTTCCTCCAATAGGAAGAAGTGCAATGTTTGGTCTGTATAAATCCTTGTAAGCTTTAAAATCCGGTGTCAGGCATGTATCACCTGCATGGAAAATTCTTACACCTTCAATATCAAACAGGATGCTTGCCGCAATTCCTCCGTAAGAGCCATCCGGTAGAGAACTTGAGTGGTAAGCCGGTAAAAATATTGCGCGTCCCCAATCATAATTCAGCCAGCCGCCAGGGCATACAGGACGTGTTTTAACCTTTTTGTTTGCACAGTAATTCGCAACTTCTGTGATAGCTGTAATCGGCGCTTTCTTTTCTTTTGAAATTTCAATTGCTTCGCCTAAATGGTCTGAATGTCCATGAGTTACGAATATATCAACAATATTCCTTTGTGTGTAGTCATATTTAGGATTAATAGAAACCAGAGGATCAATTAAAATTGATTTGTCGCCGGTTTTAATCTCGAACGCACTGTGTCCGATATACTTCAAGTCTACCATAATGCTCTCCTTATTTTTCGTTGTAAAACGTTTTGTTTATCTTGTATTAAAATACCATTTTTTATTATAAAATACAACTATGGATTATGAAAAATCAATGAAAAGGTGTATAGAGCTTGCAAAAAAGGGTAATGGAGCAGTTTCTCCAAATCCTCTTGTCGGCTGTGTGGTTTACGATAAAAACGGAAACCTGATTGCTGAAGGTTTCCACGAGAAATACGGTGAAAACCATGCAGAGCGTAATGCTCTTTTGAAATTAAATAATGACGAGGCAAGGGGCGGAACTCTTTTTGTAAATCTTGAACCGTGTTCGCATTTCGGGCACACACCTCCCTGTGCTGATTTGATAATTGAGCGCGGGCTTAAAAAAGTCGTAACCGGTATGCGTGATGTAAATCCTATAGTGGCAGGCTGCGGTATCAGGAAGCTTCTTGATGCAGGTATAGAAGTTGTTGAAGATGTTCTGAATGATGAATGTAAAAGACTTAATGAGGTTTTTATCAGGAATATGACGGAGCATAAAACTTTCGTTGCAATAAAAACTGCAGCAACCCTTGACGGAAAAATTGCAGCAAAGAACGGATCTTCAAAATGGATTACAGGTGAACAGGCTAGAGAAGAGGTTAAGATTATCAGGAAAACTTATGATGCGATTATGACATCTTCTGATACTGTTATTGCTGATAATCCTACAATGGAGCATAAGACAAAAATTATATTAGACCGCAGACTAAAAACAGAATTTACTTCAAATATATATAAATCCGGCAGAATCTTTGTATTCCATGATAAAACTCTTACGCAGCCCAAGCTAAACGGAATAGAATTTATAAAAACTCCGGTTATAAGTGAGAAGCTGGATTTAGAGTTTGTATTTAATAAACTTTATGAATTAGGAGTGATGAGTGTCCTTATTGAAGCCGGAGGACACTTAAACGGCTCTGCAATGGAATATGCAGATAAAATATACCACTTCATAGCCCCTAAAATTTTAGGAGATAATGAGGGACGCTCGTGTTTTAATTCCGGAAGTGTTACAGATATAAATGAGAGTAAAATATTTAAATTTTATAGTGTTAAACACTTTGGGGATGATATTCTATTAACTTACTATCCTATAGAGAAAAATAATTAAGGAGTTAAAATAACCTTATGAAGATTAAACAGCCAAATGTTGCAGGAATGTTCTATCCGGAAGATAAGGAAGAATTAGTATCTATGCTGATGGATTTTGCTTCAAGGGAAGAAAAATCCTCGCCTTACTTTTCGAGATTAATTATAGTTCCTCATGCAGGAATTGTATATTCCGGTGCTCTTGCTGCGCAGGGGTACAAATATTTCGGGAAGAATATTAAAAATATATTTATTCTTGCGCCTTCGCATTACAGCAGAATATTCGGATGTGTAGTTCCTGATTATGATGCTTTTGAAACTCCTCTGGGGATGATTTATATTAATAAGAAAATTACATCTTCAATAGGGTGCGAGGTCAATAATGAAGCTTTTGAAAAGGAACATTCTATAGAAATTCAACTGCCTTTTATTCAGTATTTCTGCCGTAAAGAGCAAATATGCGCCGAAAATTCAGAGCTTTGTACAAAAGAAGAACCTCAGGTTCAGATTATTCCGGTACTATACGGGTGTACTGATTATAATGTGCTGAAAGACACTATTGCGAGATACTATGATAATCCTGAAAACGCCTTTGTAATCTCTACAGATTTAAGCCATTTTTATCCGGAAAGAGAAAGCTCAAGGATAGATAATTATACTGCTCAAATGATAGAAACAAATAATATTGCAAATTTTGATGCAGAACAGGCATGCGGTGCCGTAGGCGTCTGCGGAGCAGTCAGCTTTGCTAAAGAAAAGAACTTTTCTCTTATAAGGGTCGGATTAACAAATTCTGCCAAAATGACAGGGGACAGTTCAAGAGTTGTCGGCTATGGCTCTTGGTTTTTATATGAGGGCGGAAAAAATGATTATATAAAAGAATATTTTTCTGATTTTGTGATTGATGTATGCAGAAAAAGTATATTATCAGGTTTTCATCTTGGAGATTTTACTCCCGCAGAATATGCCTGTGTATTTGAGGAGGCTGGTGCGGCTTTTGTAACCCTGGAACTGGACGGTAATTTAAGAGGCTGCATTGGTTCTATTATCGCACACCGTTCTTTAATAAAAGACATTATGGAGAATGCACATTCTGCTGCATTCAGGGATCCTAGATTTAATCCTTTAACAAGAGAGGAGTTTGACAGGGTAAAAATTTCAGTTTCGCTGCTTTCTCAGCCTGAGAGAATACTTTTTGAAAGTGAAGAAGACCTGCTGACTAAAATAACTCCGTTTGAGGATGGATTGATTATCAGGGACGGAAACTATCAGGCTGTATATCTTCCTGTTGTGTGGGAACAGCTTCCGGATAAACAGGACTTCTTAAATTCACTTAAACAAAAAGCCGGCTTGACGCCTGATTACTTTTCAAAAGAATTTCAGGCATTTAAATTCAAGTCTTTATCAATTAAGCAATAGTGTTGAGCTGGCACAATCTGTCAGCAGAAACCACTTTGTCGCGTTTTTCATCTCTGGACGCATTTGAAAATAAGGTTTTTATTGCGGTTTTGTTAAACTCCTGCATTTTAACCTGGTTTGAAGCAAGTTTTTTGCTGCTGTTATTAAGTGTATCAAATAATACATTCAATTTTTGATCAGTGCTTAGTTCATAAAACCTGTCGCGGTTTTCCTTAACTTCATAATACTCGGGGCTTGCACAGAAATTCTGTGTCTGTAAAGGCATAATTTTCATAAATTTCTCCTGTCTTGTTAATTGTTGAGTAATATACTAAAACGCGCAAATATAATTTTTTGCTATCTAATCAATTATTTTGCCGTCAAATAAGTCCATAACCATATTTACCATATCTGAATGGGAGTTTATATAATCTTTTGGTTTTGAGGTTTCAGAAGTTTTAACTTCTTCCTGAGCCTCTTCGATTTCCTCCTCACCGGTTTCCTCTTCAACTTCAATTGCTTCCGGCTGCATCTGAGGTGGGGCTTTTGGTGTTACTTGCCTGGGAGGCACCGCTTTTACAGGCATGTCATCAGGTAGGGGAAGTCTTATTATGACGTTTGAGTTTTCCTGTGAAAACATTGCATCCAGAGCGTCGATAATCATTTTCTTTTTATTGCCGTTTGCTACCTGATTTAGGAAAATTTCATTTTTCATTGTTAAAACGGTTTCCTCAGGGCTAATTTTAACAGGATTTGCCCACTGTTTAAGAAGTGCTCTTGTAGGTGCACTTTGTATGTTTTGCAGTAAGGTTCCCCACTGTGCTCCAATATCATCTCCTGCAGAAACCGGATGAGCTTTTGGCATTGGTGCAAAATCTTCCTCAGGCTGTTGTGTTTCCTGCTGAACTGCAGGCTCAGGTTTTGGCGCCTCTTGCGGCTTTGCCGGCTGTGAAAGATTTTCGGCAGGCTTTATTGGTTTTTCATCAGTCAAATCCTTTATCTTTTGCCTGTTTAAAACCGGTGCCGGCGGTGTTTTATAGCTTGGGGCTGCCTGTACTGGAGCTCCGCTTTCAAGTTTTGCAAGCCTGTTCTGCAATTCCAGAAGTGAGGTATTTTCAGCAAGATTTGCAAGGTCAATAATGCCTACTTCAAGCCAAAGCCGCGGATTGTTTGTTGTTTTTACATCTTTTATATAATCTGCTGTTTTATCAATCAGGAATGTAATCTGGTGTGTTTCAACACTTTGCGCTTGTTTGCCGAGTTCTTTAATCTGTGCATCATTTAGCTGTGTAAGCTCAAATACTATTTCTGGATTACAGTTTTTGACAATAAGCATATTTTTGAAATAGTCAAGAAGATTAGTTAAAATCTGGGTAGGTTCATTACCGGAGTTATAGATTTTTTCCAGAGTTTCTATTGCTTCCTGCGGTTTTGAGGTAATTATGCCTTCTGCAAGAGTATGCAAAGTATCAAACGAAAGTCTTCCCAGAAGATTATTAATATCATCTGTAGATATAGCTTCTTCCCCGTCTAAAATGCTAAGCTGGTCGAGAAGTGCTATGCTGTCGCGCATTCCGCCTGCTGAATTTTTGGCAATCGTAAAAAGTGCATCATCTGTTATATTAATTTGTTCTTTGTCAGAAATATATCTTAGATGCTTAACAATGTCATCTGTTGTGATTCTTCTGAAGTCAAAACGCTGGCAGCGGCTTTTTATCGTATCAAGAACTTTATGGACTTCGGTTGTCGCAAGGATAAAAATTACATTTTTAGGCGGTTCTTCCAGTGTTTTCAAAAGTGCATTGAATGCTGTGTTTGAAAGCATGTGGACTTCGTCTATAATATAAATTTTATACCGGCTGTTGACTGGTGCATACATTACTTTTTCAAGGATATTTTGTGCATCTTCAACTTTTCTGTTGCTTGCCGCGTCAATTTCAATAACATCCATAGGGACAGAATTTGTAATATCAACACAATTTTCGCATTTTCCGCAAGGATTGATAGTAGGACCGTCTTTACAGTTTAGTGATTTTGCAAAAATACGCGCAGTTGAGGTTTTACCGGTGCCGCGCGGACCTGTAAACAGGTATGCGTGGGAAATCTTATCCATTGCAATTGCATTTGTTAATGCTTTTTTGATATGTTCCTGACCTACGACTTCCTCAAGCTTTTGCGGGCGGTATTTTCTGTATAATGGAATATATTTTTCGTTCATGATAATAATAATATAACAAAAGTTATGAAAAAGGGGAAATTATGAACTTAATTAAACCTCCATATTTAAAAGAGGGCAATACTGTAGCAATTATAGCACCTGCCGGCATTGTAGAGTATGAAGAGATTTTGAAAGCAAAAAATAAGTTTGAGAGTCTTGGGTTTAAGGTTAAATTGGGCAAGCATCTGTTTAATTCTTTCAGATATATGTCTGGAACTGATGAAGAACGTGTAAGTGATTTACATGAGGCTTTTCTTGATAATGAGGTTAATGCTGTTGTCTGTGCAAGAGGCGGTTACGGAGCCATACGGCTTATCAAGCTCATTGACTTTGAAATTATAAGAAGACACCCTAAAATATTTTGCGGCTTTTCCGATATTACAGCACTTTCTTTAATGTTTGCAAAGCACTCTGATTTAATAACATTTTCAGGACCTATGGCTCAGTCGGATTTTAATGATATAACTGAGTTTACGGAAAAATCTTTCTTCAATGTACTTTGCGGAGGCTTTGAGGAATATTTTTCCAGGGTTACATATAATACAGGGAATGCAAGCGGGATTATCTGGGGTGGAAATCTTTCAACTATTGTTTCTCTTTGCGGGATTGATTTTCTTCCTGATGAGGATTTTATATTTGCAGCAGAAGATCTTAACGAGCCGGCTTATAAAATAGATAAAATGTTCAGCCAGCTTGTTAATATGAAAGATTTTCGTAAGTATTGCAAGGGGCTTGTTCTGGGTGAATTTTTGGATTGCGGGGATGAAAAATGGCTTGATGAAATTTTTACAGAAACTGCAATGCTTCTTGATGTTCCTGCTTACGGCGGTTTTAAATTTACTCATGCTGCTGATAAACAAACTTTTCCTATTGGTGCAGCAGGACTGTTGCAAGACGGAATTTTATCGTATAAAATGATTTAGGAGGTTTCTTTGCCGCATTTTTTCATAAAATCAGAAAATATAAATAACGGATTTGCAATTATCAATGATGAAGAGAACTACAGACATATTGCGCGATCTTTGCGCGCCCGCAGCGGTGAAAAATTGCTGTTAATTGACGAAAATAAAATTCAATACGAAACTGTTATTGAGCAAATTACAAGCAGGGAGATAACAGCGAAAATTGAAACTTCTTATCAATCTAATAGAAACCTTGATTTTGGATTATATCTTGCGCAAAGCCCACTCAGGAGTGACGCACAGTCTGTCATTATTGAAAAAGCCGCAGAACTGGGCGCAGCCGCAGTATATCCTGTTCTTACTGATAATTGCAGCGTTAATAAAAGCGTTATTGAAAAGAAAATAACCAAGTGGCAGCGTATTATGTATGAAGCCTCAAAGCAATGCGAGAGAGCTGATGTTCCTGTGTGCGAAAATTTAACTACACTTGAAAATCTAATTTCTTACCGCAATAAATCAGTTTCTTGTGATATGAACGGGAGAAATGTTATTTTTGATAAAGTAATAGCTTTCTGTGAACGTATTGCAGATATGACGCTGCATGAATACTGTTGTAAAAATCCTTTTAAAAAAGGGGAAAATGTTCTTGTTATTATAGGTCCTGAAGGCGGGTTTTCAGACCGAGAGTTTGAACTCTTCAAAACACATAATATCCCGATGCTTACCCTCGGGGATTTAATATTAAAAGCTGATACTGCGGTTGTTGCTGCGTTAGGAAATATTATATATGAATACACAAATTACGGAAAAAATTAAATCAGACAGAATACTATCTGAAATTGCATCTAACTTTGACTACGAAATTTATCTTGTCGGCGGTGCTGTTAGAGACTTTATAATGGGAAAGGAAACTTTTGACCGCGATTTGATTGTAATTGATGAGGATGCAAAGATTTTTGCGCAAAAACTTGCCGCTCACTTTGAAGCAGTTTTGGTTCCTCTTGATGAAATAAATAAAATTTACAGAGTTGTTCTGCCGGACAAAGTTAATATAATTGATGTCACTAATCCGATAGAAGATTCGCTTCATAAAGATTTGATGCGCCGTGATTTAACTATTAATGCGATTGCCGTTAATATTAAGACTTGTGAAATTGAGGATATGTGCGGAGGAATTACTGATATTCAAAACAAGTGCATAAACTATATAAATGAGCATAATTTTGAAGATGATCCACTAAGGTTATTAAGGGTATATCGTTTTCAATCAGTGCTGGGTTTTGATTTAACTCCGGAGACTATTCATGCAGTTTGTAAATATGTAAAGCTTATTCACAAGCCGGCAGTGGAAAGGATTGCACATGAGCTTATACTTCTTTTCGGCGGAAAGTATGCCGATAAAGCTTTGTTAAACATGAATAAAACATGGCTTTTGGAAGAGATATTTCCGATTGTGAATGAATTAAAGCAGGTTCCTCCTAACTCCCACCATCATCTGGACTTGTTTCATCATTCTGTTGAAACTGTCAGACAAGTTCAGCTTTTGTATGAAAACGCACCGGATACTGTTAAGGCTCATATGGAAGCTGTGGACTTTGGCGGTGCCTCAAGACTTGCTCATCTAAAACTTGCAGCATTCCTTCATGACATTGGCAAATTTTCTACCTGGACAATTGAAGAAGGATCAGGACGCCACAGGTTTATAAAACACGATGATATAGGTGCAAAGCTTTCTGTACCGCTGTTGAAAAAAATGAGTTTTTCTAATAAGCAGATAGACTATGTATCTTCAATGATACGCAATCACATCTACCCGTCACAGGTTATGAGTGCACCTGAGATAAATGACAAAATAATGATGAGATTTGTCAGAAAAATGGAAGAGAATTCTGCTGATGTAATACTTCTAGCACAAGCTGACAGGCTTTCAGCCCAAGGCGAGGCTATAACCAAAGAGGTTGTTGGAAAAAATATCAACCTGTTAAACCGTCTGCTTGACTTTTATTTGAATGTAAAAGATTCACTTGAGCCTTTGCCGGTTTTGCTTGACGGAAATGATGTTATGAGAATACTCAATATCAAACCGTCAAAACAATTAGGCGAAATAATGAATGCCCTTCATGAAGCACAGATGTCCGGTGATGTTGCAACTAAAGAACAAGCAGAGGTCTTTATCTTTAATCTATTTAAACAGCGTACATCTTAATTTTCTAATCTTTTAGTAGAAAACTTTATACGGGTAATCCTTAGGAATTTCCCAGCCGTTTAGCTGTATAATTGCAGTACAAGATTTTGTCTGTTGTGTATTTTTTCTTTTGCAGTTATTGTAAAGTGTTTCTACTTTTCCATCCCAATTCCATTTGCATGGTTCTACCCCTTTCTTGTAGTGATATTTCCAGTCTTCAGTTGTTGCTACCGGCTGATATAAAAAATAAAATTTACACTTGCCGTAATCCATTGTTCCGCATTTATCAGGATTCCCGGGGAAAAAGGTTATAGCTCTTGAGCTTGTAACGTTATCGTCTGCTCCTAATTGGAATGCGCTGCCATCATTTAAATAATAAACTATTGTTCCTGACTTATTTAATTTTTTCTTTAAAACAATAAATTTGGAAAAATATTTTTGAAACCATTTGTCAATTTGAGCAGATGACATGATTGGATTGCCTTCTTCGTCCAGATCAACCCCTGCTACATCACTATACCAGTACTGTCGGTCGCCATATTCTGCTTCTGCCAGCTTTATAGCCTCGTTAAAGGTTGTATAAAATTTTTTTAATCTGGATGCTACTACTTTATTTGTGTGATTTTGAATAAGCGCAGGCAACGTCATTGCAGCGACAACACCAATGATACCAAGAGTAATTAAAACTTCCGCTAGCGTGAATGCAGAACGGGGTAATCCCGAAGCGTGAAAAAGCCCGCCGGCGCTATCTAAGCCCCCCCCCCTTTTTGAGATTTGAAGCTATAATTGTGTTTTGCATATACCTATCTCCTTTCATTCAATGTTTCATTAACTATTATACATCATTTTATATATTATTGCAATTTAAGCATGCTAAATACACTCAGATTTTTTATAAATATATATTTTGTCTATACTTTTAACACTTAATCCTAAAAATCTTTACAAAATTTTACAAAATTTTTCACAGAAATTTTATAAGATTTTTTTATTTTTTGTTTATTTTTATGTCAAATTTTTAATAAAATTTTTTAAAAATTTTTAAACAATTACTATTTTTATAAAAAAAATCAAAAATGTATCTTAATATTACCTTTACAATCCGGTCTTAGTGCGCAACTTTTTTTTTGCACCGCTTTTATTATAAACGTGCTGTTGTTATAATAAGTGTATTAAATACAACACAACCAGACGATATTGTTATGATAAATAAGATTAGTGTAAGTGTAGATAAAAATAAAAAATATACCCCTGCAACCAATCAGCAAACTTCACAGCCGGCATTTAAAGGTAGTGATCTGGGCGAATTGATTTTAAAGGGTGTTCAGGCTTGTGAAAGAGAACCTATGGTTAATGTTACGGTTCTTGATTTGGCAACAGCTATTCTTCCACGAACTTTCTTTGAAACCTTCATCGGCTCTAAGAAAAAAGATGAAAACGGCAAGGAAACTAACGAGCGTAAATTAAACATAATGGGCGGGTTTGAGGCTTTCAGACGTGAATCGTCAGGTCTTATAATCAACTGTATTGTGCCAAGCTTCATCGTTATGGGTGCTGCAAAATTGTTAAATAAACCTGTTATGGGTGATTTTAATAAATCTAATCTTACTAAATGCTGGGCTAACAGTGATGCTTTAAATAAAATTGAAAAATACTTTAAAGCTTCAACTGGCGATAACCTTGAAGACAGGGTTTATAACACCTTGAAATCAATGTTTGATGATATAGAAGGTGTAAACGGAGATGTTTCAAAAGACGGCTTGAAGAAATTTAAAGAAATTTTTGCAAACGATAAGGAATATGAAGAAACTCTTAGAAATGTTGCTAAAAATATAGTTTCTGATTCTCCTAAAAAAGATGTAACCAAAAAAGCTTTTGAAACTCTTGTAAAGAAAACTGGTATTTCTGAAAATATCAGGTTTGCAGATGACAAAGGTTATTTTTCTAACAACCTGAAATCTCTTCTTGAAAGTTCCTCTGATGTACTTCATGGCGTTGCAAAAGAAGGAATTGAAAAGGATGCAGACAGGCTTACAAAATTCTTCTCTAAATCAAAGAAACTTGTTAATGCAAAAAGCGCAGCCGGTCTTGCTGTAATTATTCCTCTGGCAATTGCTGCACAACCGATTAACAGATGGATTACACACAAGCTATCTGGCAAAAAAGGTGCTCCGTTATATAACGATGGTAAAGAAAGAGTACTTACAAAAGAAGAAAAACGCAAGCTGACAGCACAAAAATTCTTTGCAGTTCCTCTTATGGCAGGTGTTGCCGGATTGTCTATGCTTATGGACAGACCAAGCCTGAAAATGTTCCAGTTTAAAAATATCTTTCCTACAATGGATCAGGCCAGAATTATTTCTGCTGCAACTTTCTCCAGCCGTATAGCAGCATCAGAAGATTCTAACGAGTTAAAAGAAAATACGATAAGAGATATTGCAACATTCTCAAGCTTTTACTTCCTTGGTGATTATGCCGCAAAAGGAATTGCTACTCTGCTCGAATATCTAAACAAAGATAAAGGTGTTCGGCTTATCAACCGTTTGAAAAAACAAGATCCTGATGCAAATATCTTTAAACGCTTCTGGAACTGGGCTAAACATACCACAATGAAATCTACTGATGAACTGGAAGCAATTGCAGATAAAGCGTTAAGAACAAAACATAAAAACCTGAGAAGCATATGCCAGCTTGGTAATATTGCTTTCTCTCTTATATCACTTGGTGTATTTATACCATTATATACAAGAACTCAAACGAATAAAAAAGAACTTGCAAAGCGCAAGGCTTTGAATGAACAGGCTGCAGTTTCTGCTTCTGTATCCTCTACGGGCGCAGCCTTTGGCTCAGGTCAATCTTCGTTATTGAAATCTCAATCATTTAAAGCATTTTTAAATTCGTAAAGGAAAAACGATTATGAAAGTTCAACACATAGCCCCTCAAATAGTAAACAGAAATAAAAATAATGATAAAAATGAAAATGTCCGATTTACAGGCGCAGCGGACTACTCTACGCTGCTTTTAAGGTTTTTGGATACAAACCAGGCTATAGGTGCAAACTCTGTCGACCTCTGTTCAATGGTAATTCCCAGAACTGCTTATGACATGAAAAAGAGAGGTCCGGAAGCAGGTTTGGAAACTGCAAGACGTGAATCTATGGGAACAATAAATCACACTCTTGTGGGAGCTTATGGCGTACTTGGCGGAATGTTTGTTGCTGCTGCTGTAAATAGAGCTTACAACGTTCGTGCTGATAAAATTTTTGCCGATAATAAAACAACTGATATTCTTGCTAAATACTGGCATAAGGCTGTTAAGCTTGAAAATGAACTTAAACTTCAAGAGCCTAAAACGGCTGAAAATTTTGATGCTGTTAAAAGTTACCTGAATGATTTATTTGATAATGTAAAAGTTTATAATACCTCTAAAAATGCAGAAACCGGCTGGACAGCTATTCCTGCTGAAGATAAAAAACTTGTTGTTGATAAATTATATACTCTTTTAAAAGAAGGAAAACTCGACCGTATAGATAAACAATCAACCGCTTATATTAAATCTGTTATTACAGCCGCAACCGGAGGCGAAAAAGTTCGCCTTGAACTCAGAAATGGTAATAAACTTGTAAAATCTTCGTCAAATACTCTCCATACTTTGATTGAAAATATCCACAATCTTTCTAGAACTTTCATAAAAAGTGATGTCAAAAAGATTTTTGAGAAAGCTGAAAGTGTCGATACCAACTCATTTGTTAATGCGCTTAAATCTATGAATAATAAGCGTACGGCAATTGGTCTGGGTATTGCAACAGCTATCGGTATGTCAACACAGCCTATAAATAAATATCTTACATTCAAAAAGACCGGTCAAACCGGTTTTGTTGGTGTTCCTGGCCGAGAAGAGGATCATTCAACAGGATTTAAGGTAATGAAAGGTATAACAGGTCTTGTTTTTGGGCTTGGTGCGCTTTCTACAATTACCCGTAAGCCAAAAGAATTTTTAGGAAAAATTCAGTTTAAAGGTATGCTTCCTACTATTGACCAGCTCAAATTTGTATATGGTATGACAATTATGTCACGTCTATGGGCGGCCAGAGATAAGGATGAACTAAGAGAATCTGCGGTGAAAGATACACTGGGCTTTTTAAATCTTCTGGTGCTAGGGGCTCTTGTAACCAAGTATACTGCCAAAGCTCTGGATAAATCAAAATCTTTATTTAATATGCTTGATAAAAATAAAACAGGCGGAGGCTTTGGCAATTCTGTTATGAAGACCAGAGATGAAATTTTATTGTCTACCTTAAAAGAAAATGGTATCTCAACTGTAAAAGACGGAAAGGCTTTAAAATTCAGCGAGTTAATGAAACTTGTAAAAGACCTGCCGCAGGATGTTCAAAAAGAATTAAAATCAAAACTTAATGTATTAAATATATCACAAGTTGTAGGTTACTTATATTCAGGTTTGGTTCTGGGGCTTGGAGTTCCTGCATTGAATAAACATATGACCGAGAAATCAGAAGCCAAATTCAAGGCTAAGTTTGCTGCTCAACAGGCTCAAAATAATAACGGCAGAGCTGCTGTTATTATAGATAATACATCTTTTGGCAGAAATTTTTCAACTGAAAACCCTGCTATATTAGCCCAAAATAAGGATTTTATTTCAAAACATATGAATTAAGAATAGCTAAAAACTCCCTGTCTTATGATAGGGAGTTCCTTTTATAATTATATAAAATATTATTGCATTTGAGAATTTGAGCCTGATACGACTTCAATAATTTCCTGAGTGATAGCAAACTGCCTTGATTTGTTGTATTCAACAGAAAGGTTTTGTATCATTTTTTCTGCATTTGTAGTAGCCGCCGACATTGCGGTCATTCTGCTTGCTAACTCGCTTGCCTGAGCTTCCAGAAGAGCCTGGTATATAATATTTGTAATATACATCGGCACAACTTTTTGCAAGATATGGTGCATATCCGGTTCAAATTCCATTAATGGGTCAATTACGTTATCATGTAATTTTTCTTGGATTTCTTCCGGTGTTTTTAGCGGAAGAACTTCCCATTCTTCTACAAAATAACTCATCATATTTTTAAACCTGGTTGTAATTATTTCTATTTTGTCAATCTGTTTTGATACAAAATATTCTGCCATGTCTTCAACAACCATTTTTGCACCTTCACCGCTAGGGTTGTTTGCTACATTGAGGTATGTTTTTTCAATACGGGTATTAAGCTGCGCACATTTACGCTTAAGCGAGGATATTCCTTTTTGACCTACAACAAAAAGGATTGTATTAATTCCTTGTTCTTTATACTCTTCAATTCTGCTTATCGTCTTTCGGACTATATTAGCGTTATAAGCGCCGGCAAGCCCTTTATTCGAGGTTATAACAAGTAATCCAACGGTTTTTACCTCCCTTACCTGTAATAGTTCGGGATAATTATCAATAGCTGCTTTTATTTTTAATGAGCTTGAACTGTATGAACCCACTGAATTTAAAAGCTTTTTGAACATATTATTTAACTCGGCAGTAAAAGGTCTTGATGCTTTAACTGTATTTTCTGCTTTTTTTACTTTTGCAGCAGCAACCATTTTCATTGCGCGGGTAATTTTCTTTGTGCTTTCAACGCTTTTTATTCTGTTTTTAATATCTTTTAAATTAGTCATAACTTACCTTTGAACTAGTCAAGTATTGTCAGAAGAACTGATATAATACCAATGAGTAAAATAAGAATAAGGAGTCCTTTTACAAAATTACATCTGTCTGCACACTTTTGGTTATCTTTACAGACCATTCTGCCGTTTTTATCAGCAACGCATTCAAGGCATAAACCTTTTCCGCAGTTTGTACATACTGCAAATGCGTCCCGGTCGTGGTGATTATAACATTTCATTTTTTAGAACTCCTTTCTTATCTTAAAATGTTTTCTTAAAGGTTTCAATACTTTCTTTTAATGTTTTCTTATCCTCATCAGACAAAGCACTGCCGTTGTTAAGATTATCAGACAATGACTTGAGATTAGCATTCAGGTGCATAAACCATTCTTTCTTAAATCTGCCTATGTCTGTATTTGGAACATCATCCAGCAAACCTTCGTTAGCTGCAAAAAGAATTGAAACCTGCTCAGCAACACTCAACGGATTATATTGAGGTTGTTTAAGCACTTCGGTTAATTTTTCACCGCGCAACAGCTGGTTTTTTGTAGCCTGATCAAGATCTGAGGCAAACTGCGCAAATGCTTCCAATTCTCTAAACTGGGCAAGATCAAGCCTTAACTTACCGGCAACCTGTTTAATTGCTTTAGTCTGAGCTGCACCGCCTACACGTGAAACTGAAATACCTGCGTTGATGGCCGGTCTAACACCTGAGTTAAACAGGTTAGTTTCCAGGAATATCTGACCATCAGTAATAGAAATTACGTTAGTCGGAATATACGCAGATACATCACCTGCCTGGGTTTCAATGATAGGAAGAGCAGTAATGCTGCCGCCACCGAGTTCATCATTTAATTTTACCGCACGCTCAAGAAGTCTTGAGTGAAGGTAGAAAACATCTCCCGGGTAAGCTTCACGTCCAGGCGGTCTTTTCAGAAGCAAACTCATTGCACGATAGGCCTGTGCGTGTTTGCTTAAATCGTCATATACGATTAAGACATCTTTGCCTTCTTCCATAAATTCTTCCCCGATAGCAACACCAGCAAACGGTGCTATATACTGTAGCGGAGCAGATTCATTTGCTGTAGCTGAAACAATTATGGAATATTCCATTGCGCCATGTTCTTCCAAAACTTTAGCAAGCTGTGCTACAGTTGAAGCTTTCTGACCAATTGCAACGTAAATACAAATTACATTTTTGCCTTTCTGGTTGATTATTGTATCAATTGCAATTGCTGTTTTACCGGTCTGTCTGTCGCCAATTATTAATTCTCTCTGCCCTCTTCCTATAGGAGTTAAAGCATCAATCGCTGTCAACCCTGTTTGAAGCGGCTGGTGAACAGACTTTCTTGTAACGATACCCGGAGCAACTCTTTCTATTGGACGGGTTTTTGAATATTCATATTCACCCTTGCCGTCAAGAGGCTTTCCTGTCGGATCTATAATTCTTCCGATAAGCCCGTAGCCTACCGGTACTGATGCAATTCGCCCTGTTGTTTTGACAGTCATACCTTCTTTAATTTGTGTATATTCACCGAGAATTACAACACCTACATTATCTTCATCAAGGTTGAGCGTAATCCCGAGAGTATCTCTGCCGTCTTCAAAAACAATAAGTTCATTAGACATTACATTCTGAAGCCCGTAAATTCTTGCGATTCCGTCGCCTACTTCAATAACTTTTCCGGTATTCGCTATTTCTGTCTGGGATTCATAATTTTCTATTTTACTTTTAATTATAGAACTGATTTCATCCGGTTTTATTAGTACCATATATTTACCTCATAAATTCTGCTTATTTTAACAATAAGTCTTTACTGATTTTGTCGATTTTGTGCTTCAGGCTTGTATCAATGACGTCATCATTAATTTTAATAACAAGTCCTGCTATTATTCCATTATCTACATTCCAACGGGGTTGTACCTGCTTTTTTAACTTTTCTTCCAGTTTTACAGCTATTCCTTTTTTCTGTTCATCAGTAAGTGCAATTGCAGATGTTACTGTGACCGGCTGAATATTATTGATTTTGTTCAACCTGTTAACGTAAGCTGCATATATTTTAGAAAATTCTACAAAACGTTTCTTTTCAATAAGTATTTTCAGGAAATTAACGATTGGTTCGTGTACCTCTCTTTTAAAGATTTCGTTAACAATATCAACTTTCATATCAAAAGCTACAGTCGGATCTTTAAGTACATCTGACAGCTCAGGCGCCATATCGAGAATGTCCTGTACTGCCGTTAAATCATCGTAAACTTCATTATATGTCATAACGCCGTCTTCTACTATTTTAACAAGTGCGTCTGCATAATTTTTGGCTGAAATAGATATTCTTTCGTCAAAGTTTCTCATAGTTTTATAATTGAATCCTGTCTAACTCATTTATGCTTTCATTAATATACTTTTCATGCAGTTCCGGCTGATTTTCCAGTACTGATATAATATGATTTCTAGCCAGAGCTATTGATGCTTTGGCTGTTTTTTCGGTTAATTTGGCGGAAATAGTTTTTTCTTCATTAGTTATAACTTTATCAATATTTGACTTGATTAAATCAATCTCTTTTTGTGTATTACCCAGAATTTGCTCTGCTATCTGGTTTGCTCTTGAATCAGCATCGCTCAGTGCAGATTTTATTTCATCATCCAGATGTTCAATTGATTTTTTAGCCTCTGACAAATCTTTAGAAGCTTTGCTTTTCTCTTCTTCAGCCTGTCTTATAGCTTTTACAATATCTTCTTTAAGATTTTCGAGAATATCTCCAATCTTAATTTTTTTGAATACTATTGCAAAAATCAATACAAGTATTGCAAAGTTAAAAGTATTTGTTTGAACTATCGTATTCCAAAAGTTAGCAAGTTCATTCATATTAATTCAGTATCCTGTTAATTAAATCAGTATCATTGTTCGTGATTTTAGTTTCAGCCCCGAGTACTTTTGCCGAAATAATTTCTGCAAGGTCTTTAACTTTCAGTTTTAATTCTTCCGATGTTTTTTCGGCTTCATTCTTAAGATTTTCTTTTGCAGAATTTATTTGTTCCTGTGAAAAGTTTTTGGCTTCACCGGTAAGACTTTTGGAATTATTGTTTGCTTCATTTACTTTATCAGAAATAATTTTTTTTGATTGTTTTAAAGTTTCTGAGAGCTTTTGTTCACGCTCAAGCCTTATTGATCCGGCTGCTTGTTTTGATGCTTCCGCCTCGGCAAAGCTGCCGTCAATAATACTCTGGCGCTCGTTGATTATTTTCTCAAGAGGCTTATAAAATATCAGGTTCATAATGAATGTGAACACTAAAAAACTTATTGCTGATACTAAAAATGTTGCATTAAATTCCATTATCTAATCTCCGACTATTTACCAAGCAGCTGGAATGCGATTACGAATGCGTACAAAGCACAGGCTTCTGACAACGCTGCACCAAGCAGGAAGAAACCAAAAGCTTTACCTGCAACTTCCGGCTGGCGGGATACTGCATCCATCAATCCTTTTGTAGCTAATCCGATACCAAGTCCGGCGCCTATCGCACCAAAACCAATTGCGATACCTGCACCTAACTGTGCCAATTGTGATAATGAATTTGTTTCCATGTTTTTCTCTCCTTTTATCTGAATTGTAATATTAATGCTCTTCTCCGGTAGCGGACGAAATATAAGCAATTGTCAGCATCATAAATACTGTTGCCTGGATGAATGCTACAAGAATTTCAAAAAGCATAATCGGAAGCGGCAGAAGATATGCAGACAAACCGAGCGCTATGCTTACAAGTATTTCTCCGGCAAATATATTTGCAAAAAGTCGGATTGCAAGACTTAAAGGTCTTGTTACCATTTCAAGAAGCTCTACCAGTGCCATAACTATGCCGGTAAAACTAAATTCATGCAGGAAGTATTTAGGACCTTTTTGCTTAATACCCATTCCTACGTAATAAATTAAAACGATTATTGCCATTGCGGCAGTAAGATTTATATCATTGGTAGGAGATGCCAGCTCTCCTGTTTTAAGGTGAATTATTCTTAAAGGAAGCTGTCCCATTAAGTTTGCGACAAGAATAAATAAAAATAATGAAGCAACAAGCGGAACATGCTTTCTGTTTTCATTTGGAATCATTGTATCAAGAGTACCCCAGAAAAATTTCAGAATACTTTCACATGCAGCCTGAAGCTTCCCCGGGACTACAGAGAGTTTTCTTGTTGCAAACAGCGCAAAAAGAATTATTACAATCATTGCAAACCACATTGTAAAAATCGTATCCAGATTTACTGATATATTGTGACCCGCAATATTAAATGTATAAATCCAATGTTCCATATAAATTTCTCTCCCTTGCAATTTATTTTAACTCCTAAAAAAAAAATCGCAAATTTTTTTTGTTTGCGTTATTATTATTATATAATTCCGTTGAATTGAGGGGAAATATGAATACGGTTTACCTTGAAAGGGTTGAATCAACTAACTTGTTTGCCAAGTCAAATCTGCATGACCTGGCTGATTGTACTGTGGTCCATGCGAAAGAACAAACTGCCGGACGCGGGCGGATGCAGAGAAAATGGGTTGATTTGGGCGAAGGAAACCTTTTTATGTCTTTTGTTTTAAAACCTTCTAACTCTTTTAATGAAGTCTATTCCAATCTTACACAGTATTTGTCTGTTGTATTATGTGATTTACTTGATGAGTTCGGTGTTTCTGCAGAAATAAAATGGCCGAATGATGTTCAGGTTAATGGTAAAAAGATAGCAGGCATTCTCTCTGAAACTGTCATGCAGGGGAGTGAATTTAAGGGACTTGTGCTAGGTATAGGGGTTAATTTAAATGCGGAAAAATCCGCTGTGGAGGCAATACCTGATAAGGCTGTTACTTCACTTAATCTTGAAACTGGTTCTTATATTAACTTAGATGATTTCAGATGCCGTTTGACAGACAGCTTTTTTGCAGGATATAAGGAATTTTTAAATACCGGATTTCCGATGATAAAGGAAAAATACGTGAGAAGAGCATGTTTCTTAAACCGCGAAATTACTGTGAAAGTATTTAATGATGATAAAAAAGGTGTTGCAAAATCAATTACTGAGAAGGGGGAACTGATTTTGGCAAATAATAATAAAGAATTTGTACTTACAATAGGAGATATATTATGATAGAAAACTTTGTTGAAAATTTGGAGATAGGCGTTATCCTGATGCTGATCGGGATGGGCGTTGTATTCTCTTTCCTTTACATCCTGGTACTGGCGATGAGGGTTATGTCAAAATTTGTTATTTATTTGAACAAATTTTTCCCTGAAGCTGTTCCTGTGGTCGAAAAAGCAGGCAAAAGATCAAATGTTGCCGAAGAAGAGGCTATTGCAGTTGCCATTGCAGTTGCAAAAGCCAGAGGTTAGTTTTTTAATTTAGTGAAAGGATATATATTATGGGAAAAAAACTTATTAAAGTTATGGATACGTCTTTCAGGGACGGTTTCCAATCTGTTTACGGGGCAAGAGTATTTGTAGATGATTTTATTCCGGCTCTTCAATCAGCGGTAAATGCCGGTATTAAACATTTTGAAGTTGCAGGCGGTGCAAGATTTCAGTCACCTATCTTTTATTGCAATGAAAATGCTTTTGAAACTATGGACAAAATCAGAGCCGCAGTCGGTCCTGATATTAACTTACAATCCTTAGCTCGCGGTGTTAATGTTGTTGGCTTGGATTCCCAGCCGAGAGATATTATTAATCTGCATGCTAAAATGTTTAAAAAACATGGTGTTACAACTGTTAGAAACTTTGATGCTTTAAATGATGTTAATAACTTAATTTATTCAGGTCAGTGCATACGTGATAACGGCTTAAAACATGAAGTTACAATCACAATGATGGAACTTCCTATCGGATGTGAAGGTGCGCATGACGTTGCTTTCTATGAAAAAGTTCTGAGAAGCATTCTTGATGCTGGTATTCCATTTGACAGCCTTGCTTTTAAAGACGCTTCAGGTACTTCAAATCCTAGAAAAGTTTATGAAACTCTTAGACGTACCAGAGAAATTCTCGGACCTGATGCTCATATCAGATTCCATTCTCATGAAACAGCAGGAACTGCTCTTGCAGCTTATCTTGCTGCTCTTGACGGCGGTGCTGACGGCATTGACCTTTCTATGAAGCCTGTTTCCGGCGGTACTGCGCAGCCTGATATTGTTTCTATGTGGCATGCTCTTAAAGGTACTGATTACGATTTGGGTATTGATGTTGAAAAAATTCTTGAAACAGAAGAAATCTTTAAAGAATGTATGAAAGATTACTTCCTGCCTCCTGAAGCTTTATCAGTTAATCCGATGATTATCCAGTCTCCGCTGCCTGGCGGTGCATTAACTGCAAACACTCAAATGCTTCGCGATAACAATCTTATGGATAAATTCCCGGAAGTTGTTGCTGCAATGAAAGAAGTTGTAATGAAGGGCGGTTTTGGAACTTCTGTTACTCCTGTTTCACAATTCTACTTCCAGCAGGCATTTAATAACGTAATGTTCGGGCCTTGGAAGAAAATTGCAGAAGGTTACGGAAAAATGGTTCTCGGATATTTTGGTAAAACTCCTTGCGAACCGGATGCTGAAGTTATAAGAATTGCTTCAGAACAGCTTAACTTACAGCCAACAACAGAACTGGTTGTTGACCTTAACGACAAAGATGAAACAAAAGGTATTAAGGCTGCTACAAAACGTCTTGAAGAAGCAGGATTGCCGGTTAATGATGAAAATATCTTTATTTCTGCTGCTTGTAAGGAAAAAGGTATTTTATTCCTTGAAGGCAAAGCCACAATCGGCGTTAGAAAATGTGAAAAAGGTTCTACTGAACCTTCAACAGATGAAGCTAACGGTTATACAGTTACTGTTAACGGCAAAAAATATGCCGTTGCTTTTGAAGGTAAAAAAGCTACTGTTAACGGTAAACTCTATGATTTTGATATTAAAGCCGGTATTGAGGCTAATGCTCATGCTGCAAGCGGTGAAGGTACTCCTGTTAAAGCCGCATTGCCGGGCAATGTATTAAAAGTTCTTGTTTCAAACGGTGACAATATCTCTGAAGGTGATGTTATTGCAGTTATTGAAGCAATGAAAATGGAAACAGAAATTAAATCTCCTGTTTCAGGTACAGTTAAATCTGTTGATATTGAGGTCGGCGACAAAGTTGTAACCGGTCAGGTATTGGTAACAGTCGGTTAAGCAAAGTAGAAAAGGATTAGAAAATGAATATTACAGACAGCTTATATAAATTATGGCAGTCAACCGGTATAGCAAACTTTGTCCAGCCGGTAGACCCGTCAATAACAAGCGGATTTGAACAATTTTTACATCAATACGGCTCACCGATTATGATTGTAATTTGTTTATTCCTCTTGTGGTTAGGTATTAAAAAACAATTTGAACCGTTATTGCTTGTTCCTATTGCATTCGGCGGTTTGTTATCAAACATTCCTGTTGCAGATATTGCAGGTCCGCATGGATTTTTGGGAATTATTTATGAAGCAGGTATTCATCAGGGCTTGTTCCCATTGATTATCTTTATGGGTGTAGGTGCAATGACAGACTTCGGTCCGCTTATTGCAAACCCTAAAACTGCGCTTTTAGGCGGGGCAGCCCAGTTTGGTATTTTTGGTGCCTTGCTGCTGGCTTTGTGCTGTTTCGGATTTACGCTTCCGCAGTCCGGCGCGATAGGTATTATCGGTGGTGCAGACGGTCCTACATCAATTTATGTTACAACTAAGCTTGCGCCGGAACTTCTTGGTGCAATTGCGGTTGCAGCGTATTCATACATGGCTCTTGTGCCGGTTATCCAGCCGCCTATTATGAAACTTTTAACAACTGAAGCAGAACGTAAAATTGAGATGAAACAGCTGAGAGAAGTTTCAAAACGTGAAAAAATAGTTTTCCCGCTTGTAGTATTGGGACTTTGTATAATATTCCTGCCTGATGCCTGCCCTCTTATCGGAGCTTTGACGTTCGGTAATTTATGTAAAGAGTGCGGTGTTGTAGAAAGACTTTCTGATACAATGCAGAACGCTTTAATCAATATTGTAACTATTTTCTTAGGGTTATCTGTAGGGTCAAAACTATCATCAGATCAATTTTTGACTACGCAGACATTATTCATTTTAATTCTTGGTATTCTGGCATTCAGCTTTGCAACCGCAGCTGGCGTACTTTTTGCCAAGGTTATGAACTTGTTCTCTAAAGAAAAAATAAACCCGTTAATCGGATCTGCCGGTGTTTCTGCGGTACCTATGGCTGCACGTGTATCTAACAAAGTAGGTTTGGAAGCTAATAACCAGAACTACCTGTTAATGCATGCTATGGGGCCGAATGTTGCCGGTGTAATCGGTTCTGCGGTTGCCGCAGGTATCTTGCTTGCTCTTTGCCAATAGCAGTTCCTGTTTACTAATTAATAATAAAAGACCGTCATTTAGAGGCGGTCTTTTTTATGAATAATTTTTGTAATAAAATTAAAGTATGAGTGAGATGTATAAAAAGTCCGGTGTAAATCTTGATGAGGCAGAGAAACTTAATGCTAAGTTAAAATCTGCATTAAAAACAAAAAATTTAGGAGCGTTTGCAGGAGCGGTTGAGATTGCTAATCTTGGCTTAAAGCTTGTGAACTGTTGTGATGGTATAGGGTCAAAAATTATTCCTCTTTATGAAAGAAAGATGTTTAGAGAAATAGCGGTTGATTTGATTGCTGCAAATTTAAATGATATGGCAACACGACCGGCCAGATCAGTTTCTTTTGCTGATTATATTGCTGTAAACAGGCTTGATAGTTCTGCTATATCTGCAATTATTACTGAGCTGGAAAATGAGCTTCAAAAATACGGTTGTGAACTTATCGGCGGTGAAACTTCTGAAATGCCTCATCTTTTGCGTGATGGTGTTATTGATATTTGCGGTTTTGCAATAGGGGTTGAAAAGGACGTTAAATTCCAGCCGGTTCAAAATGGTGATTTAGTAATAGGTTTAAAGTCTTCAGGAATACATGCAAACGGGTTTACTCTTATAAGAAAACTTTTTGCTGAGGGAAGGCTTTCAGATGTTGAGTTTGAGGAAACTCTTGTCCCTGCATATATTTATTATAATGAAATTCAGCAGCTCTGGGATAATAATCTTATTAAGACGGCTGCAAATATTACGGGCGGAGGAATATTTGATAATTTGATAAGGGTTATTCCTGAAGGTTTAGCGCTTGAATTAAATTATAATAATATTCCTTCACAGAGTATTTTTGAAAAGCTGAAAACAATTACCGGGGATGAAATGTATAAGGTATTTAACTGCGGTGCAGGTTTTTGTGTTGTTGCCGGCTGCGACAATCTTGCGGCTGTAGAAGAAATTTGCAGGAACTATGAGCCGTTTATTCTCGGTAAAGTTAAGGAGGCTGAATAATGAAGAAAATTGCAGTAATGGGCTCCGGCAACGGCAGTAATTTTGAAGCAATTGTAAAACATTTTGAGGGAAAAGATGTGGATATTACCTGTCTTTCTGATAATATGAATGCTTATATTCTTAAGCGGGCAGAAAAGCTTCGAGTTAAGCATCAATATCTTCCTTTTGAAGAAAATGCCGGATATTTCGGAGCAAGAAATTTTGACCTGATTGTGCTTGCCGGTTATATGCGTATATTGCCTGACGATGTTCTTGAACTCGGCAGATTTATTAATATTCATCCTTCGTTATTACCGGCGTTCAAAGGTAAAGACGCAATAAGCAGAGCCTTTTTAGCCGGAGTAAAGGTAAGCGGGGTTACAGTTCACCGGGTTACTGATGAACTGGACGGAGGAAAGATTATTGCCCAGTATCCTGTTCTTATACCAAACCTTATGCACTTTGATGAATTTGAAGCTGAAATCCATAAAGTTGAACACGCCTTATATCCAAAGGTGATTGAATGTATTCTGGATGATAAAGTATTTGATTTTTCTGATTTGTTTTCTTCCGGCTGTAACGGCGGATGCGGAGGATGCGGCGGATGTCACTAAAAGTTCTTGTAATAGGCAGCGGTGCAAGGGAAGAGGCTATACGTTCCGCAGTTTTAAAATCTCCATTATGTGAGAAAATAGTCTACTCTCTTGATGAAAATCCTAATTTAATTATTTTTGGTCCTGAGCAGCCGATATGTGACGGTCTTGTGGATTTATACAGAGCAAAAGGTTTTAACTGTATAGGAGTAAGCAAAAATTTCTCCCGGCTTGAAAGTTCAAAAATTACTGCAAAAATGTTTATGGCTAACAACGGTATAAAATGTGCTAAACTTCTGCCTGTAGAATATCCTGAATTTCCGCAGGTAGTTAAAATGGACGGTCTATGCAAAGGCAAGGGGGTAAAAGTAGTTTACAACCAGAAGGAAAAGGATTTATTTACAAGAAAAATCGCTCCAAACAGATATTTTATTGAAGAATACCTTGACGGTGAAGAGTTTTCTGTGATGTCTTATTTTTATAACGGCAGACTGATTAATTTCAAACCTGCAAGAGATTTTAAGCGGCTTTCATCTCAAAAAGATGCCCCTAATACTGGCGGAATGGGGGCGTTTTGTCCTGTAAAGCTTACCGGATTGCAGCAGCAAAAGCTTGATATATATCTGCAAAAACTTGAAAAAGCTTTGATTGCAGAAGGGGCGGATTTTAACGGTTTTATCTATTCAGGTCTGATATGGTCGCGTGAGGACTGGTATGTGCTGGAATATAATGTAAGACTTGGTGATCCTGAGTGTCAGGCAATATTAACAAATTTGAAGAATGACTTTTTGGATATTCTGGTTAACGGAACTGAGCCGGAATACAAAAACGGCACAGGAGCCTGCTTAACAATTGCGGCTGAAGGCTATCCTGATGAACCTTTTACCGGTGATGAGATTATACTCCCTGAAACAAAAGATATTATTGTTTATAAAGCCGGTGTCTCAGAAGATAACGGACGATTATATTCAAACGGAGGAAGAGTTTTGTCGCTGTGTCTTAATGCTGATAACCCTTTCCCGCGCTTAAAAGAGTATGCAGACAAAATTAAAATGGAGCATAAATATTACAGAAAAGATATTGATATAAATTAATTAGTGCATTTTATTCAAGCATGGTGTATAATTTATATATAGATGTGAAAGAGGGGTTGAGATATGTCAATTGATGATGCTCTTGTAATGATTTTAGCCGGTGGAGAAGGAAAAAGGCTGCTCCCGCTTACCAAAGACCGCGCAAAACCTGCTGTTCCGTTTGGCGGCAGATATAGAATTATTGACTTTGTATTGAATAATTTTATTAATTCAGGCTTTTTTAAGATAAAAGTCTTAACTCAGTATAAATCAGATTCTCTAAACAAACACATAACCCGCGGCTGGGCATTATCACCGTTTTTAAACCAGTATGTAGATTTGGCTCCTGCTCAGATGCGGACTGGTCTGGATTGGTACAGGGGAACTGCCGATGCTATTTATCAGAATGTTTTTCATATAACCGATGAAGATCCTGATTATGTTTGTATATTCGGTGGCGACCATATTTACAAAATGGATGTTTCCCAGATGCTTAATTTTCATAAGGATAAGGCTGCTGATTTATCTATCTCTGCCATTCCTATACCAATTGAAGAAGCCTCTGAATTTGGCATAATTGAAGTTGATGAAGATTGGCGGCTTATAAATTTTGTAGAGAAACCTAAAGACAAGCCGAAGTCTATTCCAGGTAACCCTGATATGTGTCTCGCTTCTATGGGTAATTATATATTCAACAAAGATACTCTTTTAAAGGCGCTTGAAGAAGATGAAGGTATTCAAACTTCAAGTCATGATTTTGGTAAAAATGTTATTCCTATGCTGTTAAAAGAAGGCAAAAACATTTATATTTATAATTTTGCAACTAACGAATTCCCGGGAATTACAGATGCCGAAAGAGGATACTGGCGTGATGTTGGAAGTATTGACGCCTACTGGCAGGCTAATATGGACTTACTTCAGTCTAATCCGGAATTGAATTTGTATTCAAAAGACTGGCCTTTGAGAACTTTTAATTACAACTATCCGCCTGCAAAATTTATATGGCAGGAAGGCGACAGAGTTGGTATGGCTACCAATTCAATGGTGTCAGAAGGTTGTATTGTTTCCGGCGGAAGCCTTTCCAGATGCGTGCTTTCTCCAAAAGTTAAAGTAAACAGTTATTCCCAGATTTATGAAAGTATTCTTATGGAAAACGTTGAAGTTGGAAGATATTCGCGTATAAAAAAAGCTATTATTGATAAAAATGTTTATATCCCGCCAAACACAAGGATAGGATACAACCGAGAAGAGGATATAAAACGCGGCTTCCACGTATCGCCTAACGGGGTAACCGTAGTTCCAAAGGGAGCTATTTTGTAAACCCTATTGAATTGCTGATACCTTTGGTGTAATATTTTTTACGCCGAAATAAAGAATGTAAACTTTTCTTAAAAATCCTTTTTGTAAGGGCAATTTTTAGGCTTTATAATCTTTATTGTCTTGGGTAGAAATATGGTATCAGTAAGCTCTATAGGAAATTCATGTGTGCAGACTTCAGTATCTCAAAAAATAGGTACTCTTGGTCGGCGTGTTTACAATTCTATCCCGAACACCGTTTTTAAGAAGGATTACTGGGTTGACAAGATTGCTGTTATGGGGAAAAAATGCTCCTCAGCTGAACAACGCTTAATTTTAGGTGTTACTGCTCTTGCAACGCAACCGTTTATTGATGCCCATAACAAGAGTGTAGATGAAGAAACAAGAAAGGTTTCTGTTGCTCGTACTATTGCTAAAATCATTGCCGGAACACTTACCGGTTTTGCTATCCGTAAAGGCTGTATTAAAGCAATCGGCGCCTGGTCTAAAAAAGCCGGCGATGTTGATAAAGCTGGAAACCTTATTAAACTTACAAAGCTGAATACCTTTTTTACCCCTAAAGGTAAGCTGGCAAATAATCCTGATGCCTTTGAACAATATAAGAATGCTCTGGGTACCATTGTAGCACTTGTTGTAATGATGTTTACAAACTTCCTGATAGATGCCCCTCTAACAAAATGGATTACAAACCTTCTCATAGATGATTCCAAACAACCGAACGGAGGTAATAAACAATGAAATCTCCGGCAAAATTGTTTGATGAATTTAAAACAGTAATATATAAAAACTATGGTGAAAATCCGGGTAAAATGCTTGTTCATACCGGCGTTTTGGGCTGGATTTTGTCTTCTCTGGCACAAATAGCAGCAGTTGTATTCAATGACAAAATTTCAAAAGAGCAAAAAGTTTTTTTAATCCCGCAAGAGATGGCAGATGCTGCTGCAAATATTATTTCTTTTTATGTTGTGACAAACTCTGTTAAGGCTCTGGGTTCAAAATTGGTTAAAACAGGCAAATTGTCTACCCCTAAAATCCTTAAACATTTGGAGAAAACAGGTATTCCTGTTAAGTCTAAAAATGGTGTAAAAAGTCCTGTAGGAAACTGGGATTTTGATATTACTAAGCTTGCAAATTTTGATGAAATAGCAAAAGAATTTAAGCCATTCAAAAATGGTGTTGACGTTGGCGCAAGTTTAATAGGCTCAATTATTTCTTCAAATATTATTACTCCGGTTATAAGAAATGAATATGCCGCCAAGCAGCAAAAGAATGCTCTGGCAAAAATGAAAGCTAAGCAGATGAACACACTGGAAGCGCCGCGAGGAATCTCTCTTGCCGAATATCAAAGCAGGGCGGCTATGAGGTATAATTCGGGAAATCTAAAAGTTTAGCATATTCAAAATGCCTATGAGCATAAACAGCAGTATACACATAAATATTCCTGCAAGTTTATAGAATTGCGGAATTTTTGTTTCATTTTTTGTTTGATAGAGTTTTTCGAGGGTCTTTCTCGAGTAATCCTGCTTTAATTCATTTTTTGTTTTATTAAATGATGTTTGCAAAAGCTGTTTGAAGGCATATATGTTTTCCAAATCTCTTCTTGCAAGAGGGTTAGATATTGCTATTTTTTTTATTTTTATATTATCAGAATCACTTAATTCATTATCTATATAAGCAGAAAGATTTGCTTTAAATTTTTCATACTGCGGGGTTTCATATGTAGAAACATCCATTTGTATCTCATCTTCAGAAATCCGGGATTTTATTTCACTGAAATTCTCCAGAATTTTGCGCAATTTCTGGTATTTTTCCATACATTTGGGACATATGGCAAGATGTTCGCTTATTTGTCTGCTTAAATTTTTATTTAATTTATTTTCGATATAGAAAGTTAAAAGTGTGATAACCTGGTTACAAGTAAGTTCGTGCATGCTAATCCTCCTTTAAATGTACGCCTTTAATCCGTCCTGAAGTTTCAGTCTTGCTCTTGAAATTCTCGATTTTACAGTCCCTACGCTTGCATTGGTTGCTTCAGCAATTTCTTCATAACTCAGTCCCTGAAGTTCACGAAGCACTATTGCAATTCTGAACTGGTCAGGCAATTCTGTGATTGCCTTTTTAATCAGTTTTTCCAATTCATGTGACATACATTTTTCAGGCGGTTTACACTTTGGATCCTGTAATACTGATTTCAGGGAAAATGCTGTTTCATCATCAGTTTCTTCATCCATCGAAATTGTATCCGGCTTTCTTGATGTTTTTCTCAGCTCATCATAGAAAAGATTTGTGACAATCTGATTCAGCCAGCTCTTAAAATGTTTCGGATTTTTAAGATTATGAATATTTTTAGCCAGCCTTAGTAAAGCTTCCTGTGTTAAATCGGCTACGTTTTCGCGCTTATTTGTCAGGTAAGAAAAAGTCGCAAATACATTTTTCTGTTCCCGTTTTATAAGCTCTTCCAAGGCTTTAAAGTCGTTCTGTTGAGAGAGAACAACTAATTCTTCCAAGGTCATTTTACGATATTGCAGCTTATTAGAGGACATCACAAATCTCCTTACTTAAATAGTAAGGAATTTTTAAGGGGAATTGTTTACGCTAAACTATACATTAGGCAGGCAATATTTTATTCTGATGAATTAGAAATTATTCAGCGCAAATATGACCTCTTAATGCTGTATATGCGGCTACATAAGGAGATGCAAGATAAATAAACCCGTTTACATTGCCCATTCTGCCCTGGAAGTTTCTGTTCTGCGTTGCAAGACAAACTTCGCCGTCCGCAAGTGTACCCGCATGAACTCCGACACAAGGACCGCAGCCCGGCGGTAAAATCGATGCATTTGCTTCTACGAATATTTTAATTAATCCTTCATAAAGTGCATCAAGATAAACATCTTTTGATGCCGGGCAGATAAGCATTCTGACATCAGGATGTACTTTTTTGCCTTTCAAAATATCAGCTGCAATTCTTAAATCTTCAATTCTTCCGTTTGTGCAGGTTCCAATAAAGACCTGATCAACTTTTACGTCTTTTAATTCTTCAACCGGTTTTGTATTATCAACTGTATGCGGACAGGAAACCGTATGAGGAACATCTTGTGCATTAATTTTTATAACGCGTTCATAAATTGCATCCGTATCAGGTTTAATTGAGCGGAATTTATCTTCTCTCCCGCGTGATTTCAAAAATTCTTTTGTTTTTTCATCTGCAATAAACAAACCTGCTTTAGCTCCAGCCTCAACTGCCATATTGGCAAGGGTAAATCTTTCAGACATTGGCATATTTTCAATCGTATCACCGCAAAATTCCAGAGCCTTATATGTGGCACCGTCTGCACCTATTAAGCCTATCAGGTGAAGCATTAAATCTTTTGAACATATGCCGGGTTTGAATTTCCCTGTAACTTCGATTTTAAAAGTTGCGGGAACTTTCAGCCAAGTTTTACCCAGAGCCATTGCAACTGCAATATCTGTTGACCCCATTCCTGTTGCAAAAGCGCCAAGCGCCCCGGAAGTACAGGTGTGGGAATCTGCTCCGACCAATATTTCACCCGGATTAACAAAAGTCTCTACAAGACGCTGGTGGCATACTCCAGCTCCTACATCAGACAATACTGCGCCGTACTCTTTTGAAAATTCTCTCAGAACAGTGTGGGTATTTGAAAGCTCTTTTCTAGGGCTTGGAGATGCGTGGTCAATAAAAAGAATACTTCTTTCAGGATTTTTAAGTTTCGGGATACCCAGCTTTTTAAATTCCTGAACAGTAAGAGGTCCTGTGCCGTCCTGTACTGCGGTTACATCAACGTTTGCAATAACGAGTTCTCCGGCTTTTACAGGATGTCCTGCGTGTTCGGAAATAATTTTTTCAGCTAAAGTTTGTCCCATGATAACTCCTTTTTTTCATTATAATAGCACAAAAACTTTATTGGTAATCAAAATCAGATCTTATACGGGTAATCCTCTTTGAATTCCCAATTATCAAACATTAAAAGCATAGTGCAATAATCGTTGTTGGTTTTACACATTGATAAAGCTTTTTCTCTTGTATTACAGTTTGAATAAGGCTGACAATACGGGCCAAAATTTCTGTTTGGCGGCATGTAATACTGGGTATAGTCAGGCGGACATATCAAAAATGAAAATAAATCTCGTCCATAAGTATTGGGATTTTTGTCGCCATTGACATCAAATCTTACATGTGCGCAATCTCCGTTGTGAAATGTAAAGTAAGTGCCATCTGCCAGATAAATTTTTATTTTATTTGAGTGACCATCTTCATCTCTGTCTATATCAGGGTTTTCATCGAATTGTATTTGCTTAAAATATGGTTTTAGATATTTGTTGAAATATTTTAGGGCTTTTTGGTTATTTCCTTCGTTATCATCTGCAATGCCCTTTTCTTTATCCCAATATAGGCTTGGACCATTTTCGTTTTCTGAAAGCATTATGGCCTGTGATAACGCGCTATAAAATTTTTTTAATCTGGCAGAGCTTTCCTTCTTCCGGTAGTTTGCAGTCAGGGTTGGCAGTGTCATTGCAGCAACCACGCCTATTATGCCGAGGGTGATAAGAACTTCAGCGAGAGTAAAAGCGTGCTTACGTTGAACTGCAAAGTGTTGTTGTAAATTGAAACCAATTTTTCGGCATGGCATCGTGTGAGCGGCTGCTAACCAGCCCCGTAAGATTTCAGTAAATCTCGCTTTTACGACACCACTACTATTTTTCGCAGTATATCTGCACTGCCCTTGTAAGTTGCTTGAAAAAACTTCTGCAAGTTTAAATGCAGAAGATGCTGTCTTCTCTTTTTTCATCTCTACCTCCTTGAATAAATAATTTGTAAGGTGTTATCTTACATATTTAAATATATTATTGTTGCAAAATATATTTATGTCAAGACTTCTATCTTTAGGCAGAAACATAAAAGAGTATCGCAAAGCAAAAAAGCTCTCGCAAAATCAGCTTGCCGAGCTCATTGATATGTCGCGCGAACACCTTGCATGTATAGAAACAGGCAAAGAATTTATCAGTCTGAGAAAACTTTTTTTGATAGCGGATGTTCTTGGCGTTTCATTAAAAAATCTTATTGATTTTGATTAGGTTTATTCTGCTTTGCATACGTCAACCCAGCCGGAGCAATTAGAAAGCAATTCAAGTTCATTACAAGTCAGCTTTATTGCAGAATTACCGCTGCCGCAGGCAGGATATACAGTCTCAAAGCGTTTTAGTGATGTATCAAGATAAATTTTTACCCCTTTATTTTCTATCCCGAAAGGGCATACTCCGCCGATTGCATGTCCTGTAAACTCAATAACTTCTTCCGGTGCAAGCATTTTTGCTTTCAAGCCAAAAGTTGTCTTAAACTTTTTGTTGTCAATCCTTGCATCTCCTGCTGTTACAACCAGAATTGCCCCATCTGCGGTTTTAAATGATAAGGTTTTAGCAATTCTGGCACCTTCTACGCCGAGCGCCGCAGCGGCAAGTGCTACTGTTGCACTTGACTGTGAGAGCTCTATAATTTCGTTTTCCCTGTTGAACTGCTTAAGATATTCTCTTACTTTTTCTATAGACATATTTATATAATCCTGTGAGGTTTTGTAAGAATATGGGCGTCAATTCGTTCTTTTATTGCTCCCTGCGGCTGGTAATACGGTGAAACAGTCATTATTTTAGCTGCAATATCAGGATAATAATAGATAAATCTCAATTCGCTTGAAGTTAAAGGTTTTTGAGTATGTACGTTTGCATAGCGCACAAGTTCAAGAATATTTCTTGCTTCATGCTCATCTTTAAATTCAAGTTCAAGATTATCATATACGTTCCTGAAACCTTTAATACCGCCATATTCCCCGGTTGTAATCATTCTTCCTGTTTCTATAATTTCAGGTTCGCCTCTGCCCAGTTCTTCAAAATCATAGAGTTCATAGTTTCTGCGGTCTTTCAGTGCTCCGTCTGCGTGTATTCCGGATTCGTGAGCAAAAGCATTATCCCCTACTGCCGGCTGGTTCATAGGAATAGGTACTCCAAATGCATATGCTGTATATTTTGCAAGCTGCCATGCTTTGCTTATATCAATGTTAGGGTCAATATGGTATTCCCCTCTAAAACCTGATGATTTTAAAACTGCTAACAGACAGGAAACTAAATCCGCATTTCCGGCGCGTTCTCCCATGCCGTTAATGGCTGTATTGATATAAGCATCAACACCGGCATCAATTGCAGCTTTAGCTCCCATAACAGAACAAGCCGCAGCCATACCAAGGTCATTGTGGTAATGCAATTCAATTGACATTCCGGTTTCTTTTGCAATTTTATAAATTCTGTCATAAGCAGTTTTTGGATCCTCAAAACCAAGAGTATCGCAATATCTAAAACGTTGAGCCCCTGCTTTTTGTGCTGCTTTTGCATATTTTATCAAATAGTCAATGTCACTTCTTGAAGCATCTTCTGCGTTAACGCCTATAATTTCTGCGCCTTTTGATACAGCACATTTTACAGCGTCACAGGTCATCTGAATTAAGTCTTCTGGTGTTTTCTTGCCCTGATACTTTCCGTTAATCATCTGTTCGGAAGTTGATTGTGATAGATTTACATTCTTAAGTTTCGGAACATTTTTGAAAGAAAGTTCAACATCGCTTGCTATTGCCCTCATCCATCCGGAAAGCTTTGTTTTTGATATAACATTGCGTTCAACAAGCTCAAGGTTGCCGTTAAGATAGTTTATCTCGTGCTGCGTTGTAGGAAACCCGAATTCAGACTGGGTTATTCCCATATCATCAAGCATAATATTGATGATGGTTTTTTGAAGTTTAGCCAGTCCAAGTCTGGAAGTTTGTACGCCGTCACGATTTGTAACATCGACAAAGTAAATTTTGTTTTCTTTCATTTCAGCTCCTTTTTGTTGCCTGCTGCACAAAAATTAACAACTTGCTATTTTATATATTGTTAATTATAATGATTAGTATGGAACACATTCCCGCTGAATGTCAAGAAATTAAGATTAATTATGAATAATACTAAACAGTTAGAGAAGAAAATAAGAAAAGAATATAAAACAGGTAATGTAAAATCTGCGATTGAATTATGCCAGATTGGGCTTCAGGAAGATCCTACAAATGCGGATTTGCATATAAGACTTGGCGATTTATATTTGGCATGGCATCTGGATATTTACAATTCATGCCAGTATATAGATGAGGCTATTACAGAGTATCAGAGAGCTCTTGAATCTTATATTGATTCTGCTGAAATCTATTTTAAAATAGGGCAGGCTCATTTTTATAAGGGTGATTTGGATAAAGCGGTAAATTATCTTGACATGGCTATTTCTAAAAAACCAAAATATGCAAGAGCTTATTATCTGCTTGCAGAAACTTATACGAAAAAAGCCAGATTTCTTGAGGCTGCGATTAATGCAAGAAAATCAATAAAGTATATGCCTTTTAGAAATTCCTGCGCACATTTTCTGCTTTCAAATCTTTATAGAGTTTCCTCTGTGAAATCTTTCAAGATGTGGTTTAAATCAAAGTGGGAGTATATTTTGTCACTTACTACCCTGCCTTTTGATATGCAGGCTGTAAAAAATGTTGCAAAGTTTATTTCTTATTTTAAATTTTTCCCTATTCTTGCAAAAGGTTTCTATCTTGTGCAGACAAGAGGTGTTGATAAAGCAATTGGTATTTATATTGATGCAATTGAAAAAGCTCCGGGGTTTGTGCCTTTGTACTGCCTTTTAGGTGATATTTACTGTTCGCTCGGCAGGTACGAGGATGCAATTACCGAGTATAAAATGGCTATATGGCTTGACTGTCTTAATATTGAAGCCTACAGGCATCTTTGTCAGGCTTACGAAGAAATCGGAGATTATGACAGCGCTGTTGAAATTTATCAGAAACTCATACAGATTATGCCTAATATGCCGGATGTACATTCAAATCTTGCAAACATACTTTACGTTAAAGGCGATATTGATGCGGCTATTTCACATTTCCAGACAGCAGTAACGCTTAACCCTAAAAAACAGTGGACAAGTGTTATTAACCAGACGCTCGGGTTTGTATATCAGGAATCAAAGCGTGATATAGATGCAGCTATTACATCTTATCAGAGCGCTTATTTACAAACACCTGAAGACATTGATATTTATATAAATCTTGGAAGCGCTTTCTATGATAAGGAAGATTACAATAATGCTCTTACAGTATACAGAAACGCGCTGGATTTAGAACCGAAGAATGCTAAAATCCACTGTAATCTTGGATTTTTATACTGGGGCAACGGTGAACTTGATGAAGCAATAAAAGAGTATGAACTTGCTATTGAGTATGATGCTAATTATGATATTGCATATAACAATTTAGGTGTAATTTATCTTGATGATTTAGGCAGAGTTCAAAAATCAATTGAATTGTTCAAAAAATCAATTGAATGTAACCCTAATTATGCACTTGCTCATTTTAACCTTGCAAGAGCTATAACTATTACCGGCGACAAGATTGAAGCTGCGAAGCTCTACCAGATTGCGCAGGATATTAATAAGGTTACAAATGAAGTTGATCCGCAAGAAATTATTGACAAAATAAACGGATTGTTCAGCTAATCTTTAGATGCAAGAATGTCCTTGATTTTGACTGCGATAGTTGAACTTAGAGCCATAATTAGAGCGCCTGAGAGGTAACTTAAGTTGCTGAGTCTGTGCGTTTTTCTAATTATTTTAAGAATTTCAGGAGGCAGTTTTGCTTCTTTTGCAAATTTGTTTCCCTGAAAATTAGCGCTTGTTTCTGTCGCTAATTTCGGAACAAATGCCAGGAATGTAAGTTTGCCTATATTATTTCTTATAAAATTGGTTGTTTTATCAAGCATATTTAATGGTTTATCCGCTTTTTCCCGTTTATTTTTGCTGAATACTGCAAAAACAGGAAAAATAAGACTAAAAATTCTCCCTCCGTATTTAGAAGCTTTCTGGGCTGCAGGCAGAAAGCCTCTAAGATAATCTTTTGCATGTGCAAGTTCGTGAAAGCCGGGAGTGATAAGTTTTTCATTAAGATAAACAGTTCTATTTTTAGATGAAAAAGAAGCATTTAAGCCTTTTTTTATTGCCTCCAGATGTTTATTTTCAGTTTTAAAATTTTCATCTATGAACTGAATTTTTATTTTTCGGTCTTCCGGGACTTTTGAATTTATCTTGCCAAGCAGTTCACAAAGTTTTTCTTTTATCAGCTTATTTTGTACATCTGTTGTTTTTGAATATTTTGTTACACTGTTTTGAAAAACAGGTCTGACAAGATATTTGGGTGCGTATTTACGGATGTCATACCCCGCACCCAAACCAATTAATGATGCTCCGCAATCCTGTAAAAAACGGCGTCTTCTGTCTGTACTACTATCATTTCTGAGCTTCATGCATGAAATAAAACCTGTAAAGAATTTTTTTTGCTATACATTAGCGCATTCTTCAATCTTAACCGCAGGAAGTCTAAAGCCGAATGTTGAACCTTTGCCGACTTCAGATATTACAAAAACCTTTCCGCCATGATGTTTTTCAATTGTAGTTTTAACAAGATTAAGCCCTAGACCTGTGCCCTTAATAGTATGGGTATTATTTTCTACTCTGTAAAAGCGGTCAAATATCTTTTTTTGATGTTCCGGGGCAATTCCGCAGCCCTGGTCAGTTACTGATATTTCTATTTCATTATTCTGAGGGCTGTAGGATGCTCTCACATCAATTTGAGAATTTTCAGGGGAATACTTTATCGCATTAGATAAAAGATTGGTCAGAGCCCTTTCTATGCTGTCGTAGTTGAATAAAAATTCAGGAATATTATCATCTTTTGTAATTTTTATCTGAACATTATTATCTTTAGTCAGTACAGAAACCTGATTTACACAGTCATCTACCAACTGTGATATATTGTTCAGTGTTTTTTCAATTTTCATATTTGATTCAAGACGCGAAAAATCAAGAATATCATTTACCATTCTGTTAAGTCTTATTATCTCCTGATTGATTGTTCCGATAAATTCTTTTTGGGTTTCGTAGTCAAACTCATTGCCGTAATTATAGAGTGTATCAATATAGCTTCTCAATACAGTTACCGGAGTGCGCAGTTCATGAGAAACATTTGAGATAAAATGGGCTCTCATCTGATCCATTTCAGCTTCTTTGGTCATATCAATCAAGACAATAATATATCCTACATAATCTTTATTTCTGGTGAACATTGGAGAAATAATTGATTTTATAACTCTCTGGTCTACTGAAATATTAAACTCAATCGGTTTTTTCTCTATTATTTCCAAAGGTGTGTCTTTGAACTGTTCGATTTTTTCTTTAAAACATTCATTTCCTGATGTATCAATGTAATTTTGAATTTTCGTTTTTAAAAGCTGTTCTTCACTTACTTCTAAAAGTGTTTGTGCATGGTTATTAACAAGTACAACGTTATCATTATCGTCACAAACTACAACTCCGTTTGCGATACTCATTAGAACAGATTCAAATTTATTTCTTTCAAGCATTATCCTGTCAATATTTTGTTCCTCATATAAATGAAGCCTGTTTGACATATCATTAAATGAATTAAAAAGCTCTTTAACTTCGCTGCTGACATCTTTGCCGGAGATTTTGTATCCAAATTCGCCTGTAGAGATTTTTTTTACACCCTCCTGCAGAATTCTTAATTCTCTTGTTATAAGGTAAGTATTAATAAGGATTACGAAAGCAAAAACAAGCCAGGCTACAGAGAATACAAACAAAAGAGATGCTCGGGTAGTTGAGGAAATCTGGCTGATTATACTGCCGGAAAGCCCTACTGTTACCGAGCCGGCCGGAGCAGCTTCCCCTTCAGATATTAAGGGCGATGTTACGGTTATATTAGGCTTTCCTTTGGCTAGCGGGTTTTCGTGTTTGCCGGAGTATATAATATTTCCGTCTTTATCTCTGAATTCAATTAAAACAATATCATTATGGCTTTTTAAGATACTGTTTGAATGCTCTTTCAAAGTTTCTTTTACCTTATCGGCAGATAAATCTTTGGTTATCTCAACACTTTCAATTGCAAGAGTTTTTGAGATTACCTGACCAAAGTTCTGATAACCTTCATTTAACTTTTTTTGAATATTGAAAATCGCAAAAATCGCTATTGCTACAATTAGAAATGTGCTTAAAAGCAAACCAGATATAATTAGGCGATTTTGCGTTGTTAAGCTGACTTTATTCTCCATGATTAAATTATAGCACTTACAGTCTGTGCAATCAATAAAAATATATTGCAAATTAGAAAAAATAGATTATAATAAAAAAAAGCAGAGGAAAAAATTTAACAGCAGTTATATTCCTTTTCTCGAACACGCTCCCGCGCTAATGCCAAGGGAAGCGTATTAAGGAAAAGCAAATCTGAATAGTGTCGAGCCTCAGGCACCGCTATCGTCACAAACGTTTTTATTTACTTAAAACAAGAGAAACGCAAGGTCAAAGAAACACAAATAATAAAATAATCAAAAATATATGTTTTCGAGACGATAGCGTGAACGTAGTGGGAGCGTGTTCGGGAAAAGGAATATTTTTGATTATTTTATAAATAAAGAAAAACATAAACCAAAGAAAGGAGACGAAGTTATGGAAAATACAGTAGTGACAATGGTTTTCGGGGGGGGGGCAGAGTAGTTTAAGCTCCTTACATAGGTTTTTATGCCATAAAAAATCAGCCCAAAAATATCTATTGGGGGCTGATTTTTGTTGTGTGAAAAATTTAAAGCTTTAAGCTAAATATTCACAAATACAAGCAATAACATTTAGAGGCATATAACAGAAGAAAGGAATAAAAACTAGTATGAAAAAACGAGCGTTTACTTTAGCAGAAGTGTTAATTACTCTTGGAATTATCGGGGTTGTTGCGGCGATGACATTACCGACTTTAATACAGAAGAACAATGACAGGGTAACAATAACAAAACTTAAAAAATTTATGAGTGTTATGAATAGTGCTATAACTATGGCAATTAACGAGAATGGTCCTATTGAAAGCTGGGACTTGGTAGTATCAAATTATGATGAAGAACTCGGCGGCGCCACTCCAGAAGCCAAGGAAGGAAAAGACGCTTTTCTTAAGAAATATATTTTGCCTTATGTTAAATACTCGAGTTATTGCTTATATAGCGATTCCACATGTAAAAACTATGACAGATACTCCCTTGACGGTACAAGTTTTGCATCTTGGACTAACAGGGTTGTGCTGGCTGACGGGTCTGTTCTTACCGGAGCTTACATAAACTATGAAGATTGTGCTGGTCATGTTGGAGATTCAAAACCGCTTCAAAATGTCTGCGGACAGTTTTTTTATGATGTAAATGGTGCAGGACATCCGCCAAATAAGACTGGTGAAGATGTTTTTGTGTTCTGGTTTACAAAGTATGGCGTTGTCCCGTTAGGTACACAGACGGAAACAACTTATAGTTTTAAAGATTATTGTAATATGGCTGCTAAGAGTAATTTAAACGGTTATGGATGCGCAGCCTGGTTAATTTATAATGAAAATATGGATTACAAATATTGTAATGATCTTAGCTGGGATGGCAAAAAAACTTGTAAGTAAAAAAAAGACCGCTTAAATAAGCGGTCTTTTTTTATTATCTTGAACAAATTGTTCTTGCAACATGCACGCCTGATGCGGATGCCTGAATAAGTCCTCGGGTTACACCGGCTCCATCGCCTATTGTAAAGAGATTTTTTACCCCTTCTGTTTCAAGTTCATTTGTTAATTTTACTCTTGCAGAATAGAATTTAACTTCAATACCATAGAGAAGAGTATATCTTGAAGCGGTGCCCGGACAGATTTTATCCAGAGCATAAAGCATTTCAATAATACTTGTCATTTGACGGTAAGGAATTACCAGACTCAAATCTCCCGGTGTTGCACAGGTTAATGTCGGAGTAAGTACGCTTGATTTAATTCTTTCCGGAGTAGAGCGGCGTCCGTCAAGCAAATCTCCGAAGCGTTGTACGAGGATTCCTCCGCCTAACATATTTGCAAGTCTTGCAATATGCTGACCGTACTGGATAGGTTCTTTGAATGGTTCTGTGAATTTTTCGCTAACAAGAAGAGCAAAGTTTGTATTGTTTGTTGTTTTTTCTGCGTAGCTGTGACCGTTTACAGTAGAAATTCCGTTATAATTTTCCTGAACAACTTCACCGTTAGGATTCATACAGAAGGTTCTTACCTCATCTCCGAAAGTAGGAGAGTGATAAATTAATTTTGATTCATAAAGTTTATCTGTAAGAGGTTCAAATACCGGAGCCGGAAGTTCAACACGCACACCAATGTCAACTGCATTGTTAACCATTCCGATTTTATTTTTTGCAAATTCCTGTGTAAGCCAGTCTGCCCCTTCGCGGCCCGGTGCAATAATTGTGTATTCCGCACATATTGTTTCACCGTTATCCAGAACAATTCCTTTTACCTGTTCACATTCAACTATTAAGCTTTTTGCAGAAACATTATTTAAAATAGTTATTCTTTCAGCCAGATAGTCCTGCATATTTTTCAAAACATCAAGGCTTCTTTCAGTTCCGAGGTGTCTTACCGGAGAATAAACCAGTTTTAATTCTGCAAGTACGGCCTCCCTTTCAAGCTCTTTATACGTTTTTAAGTCAGTTCCGAAAACTTCTTCAGTCGCGCCGAAATCCAAATATAACTGATCTGAGTAGCTGATTAAATCTTCAACCTTATCTCTTGACATATAATCAACGAGGTGTCCGCCTACATCAGGTGTAAGGGTTAATTTCCCGTCAGAAAATGCACCTGCTCCGCCCCATCCGCAAAGCAGTCCGCATTTTTTGCAGGTAGGACATTTTTCCCAGCCTTCTCTTAAAAGGCACTTTCTTTTTTCAATTTTTTCGCCTTTTTCGATTAAAACTACTTTCCAGTCCGGTTTAAGTTTTGTGATTTCAAGAGCCGCAAAAATTCCGGCAGGGCCGGCACCTATTATCGCAACGTTATACATTTTTTGTTAATTCCCTCATTTGTTATACTGCCAACTTATTAAACATACTCCAAACATATTTTTATTAAAAGGCTTTGTGAAGAATTTGTAAATCAATTTTTCCCGTAGGGTTTGAAATCTATTGTTTCAACGTCCATTTTAAACGTTTTTTTGCCATACTTCTGGTTGCTTTTTAAGAAAATATCCAGTACTGTTTCATTGCCGATATTCTTCCTTGTTGCCGGATCATATCCTTCTCTCATTCTTAATACTCTGTTAGAAACTATTTTATTAATCTGGTCGCCGTAATTTTTCTTAGCAGCGAAAAGTTCAAAACTATCTTTACTGTCTGTCATATTTGCTGCAGATTTTGCCAGCCCTAATGCTTTGCCCGTTTGAGCAAGTATTTCCGCCTGCGGACCTGTAATTAAAAAGTTTCGCCCTTGCTTGTTAATAAATCTGAAATAATTAGAGGCAGTCTTTTTCACAGGTCTTCCGTTTTCATAAACCCTGCATTTATAACCGTTCATTGCTTTTGCATAATTATAATCTTTATCTGTCTGGGCAAAACGTCTTCCTATTGTTTGCGCATGATTATTATTTTTTAGCGGTCCTGCAAGAAGTTCTATTAATTTGCGGCATCCTTTTTGCACATTGTGGCTGTCTATTGCTTCTCTTCCGTCTATATAAACCCTGACGGGAACTACTCCTGTAAAATTTACCGGTGAAACTTGCATAATAAACTCCTTTTTCATAATAAAAAGGTACAGAAAAATATTTTTTGCTATTCAGTTAAAAAATTATCTTTAAAAGGTTTTTTCTTTGTAGAAATAGCGTGCTGAATATTACTTATTAAATCCAGAATTTCATCATTATTATCAATTTGCTGTGCGGTCTGTGCATATTTTAGTGCACTTTCCGGCTTGTTATTGTTAAGATAAACAACTGCATAATTGTAATAAATTACATATTTATCCTGTTCTGTTTTTGCAAGCTGAAGTGCTGTACCTAAGTTTTCGGTGGCTTTTCTGAGTTTTCCTAACTGAGCGTATGCAACTGCCATATCTATATAGCCTCCCGGAAGATCAGGTGCATTTTTTATATAATTCTCTGCCTCTTTAAGCTTTTGGCTGCCTATTTCTTCGCTGCTTCCAAGAACAATCGGAGGATATATAAGCCCTTCGCTGTTAATTTCACTTAATGACGTATTTGTTATATCAGGCTCAAGGTTGTACAAAAGTCTTATAGTGTTCAAATCTTTTGCTGAAATGTATTGAAAACTGCTCCTGAACCTTGTAAAAATTTTATCCTGGGTTTCTCTGGATGACATATACATCAGGTCATCTGTACTGTAGCTGTGTCCCATAATCCCGAGAGAATGACCGATTTCGTGCAGTATTGTATTGTAAAGTTCTTTATCAGAGAAATAATTCCCGTAAGCATCTTTGTCATATAGAGTTATCGTCATCTTTTTTAAAATATTTCTTCTTATTGTAGGATCTGTGTATGCTACAACATATTTACATCCGTGTTCTGTACAGTTGCTTTTTGGTAATGCAAGGAATTTTACCACAATATCAGCATCTGAAGGATTATTAATAAAATTAAATTTTATAAAACCTGTTGAACTTTGCCACTGATAAAATGCTTTTGTAATTTCTGAGCGGTAGTACGCAGGAAGAGTATCGCCTGCAGGAAAATCAATGCTTACTTTAAGAGGCTGTGTTTTTAAATTCCATCTGAGTATATTTGTGTCCAAAGGAACTTGTTCTATATAATTAGTTCCGTAAGTTGAAAAAATTTTCATCTGCCATGTGTCAACCTGAGTTTCTGCAAGTCTTGATGCGCTGTCTTGATATCCGTCATGAGCAATTGCAAACATTTCTTTCTGCACCTTGATTGTTGGTTTTAAATGTGCAAGAGAGAGCACATAATAATATCTGTAATCTTTATTTGTTGGAGCAAGCCTTTTGGCGTTGGCAAAGTTTTTATAAGCTTCTATATAGTTGCTCTGTTTATAATAGTTCTCACCCGTTTTATAAAAATGTCCGGGTAATGCTCTAACTATTATAGCTGTGGCAATTACTATGACAATTGCTGTTGTATAGAAAATTTTTCTAGACATTATCCTTTATCCCTTTGTCAACTTCAAGAAGTTTAGCTAATGAACGGGTATCACCTTTAAGTTTAAAATATTCTGAAAATTTAGGTGTTGTTTTCAGGTTGTAACTTCTGCCGTTTTTGTCTTTGGTGCGGCTGATTAAACCTTTATCAAGCAGTTCCTGAACATGCTCATAAGCAGTTGAACCTCTCAGTTCTTTTAAATCAGTCTGCCTTATCGGTTCTTTTAATGCAATAACCGAAAGTGTACGCAATACGGCGGGTTTTAATTCTACAGGGCAAAGCTTTTCTACAATGTCCATATGCTCTTCTTTTACCTGCAAAATATATCCGTTTTCATCATCTATTTCCAAGGCACCTTCACGTGAAGCATAATCCATTATGAGTTCAAGCATTGCTTCTTCAACTTTTTCTATATCTTCCTCATTTAAAATTTCTGCTATATCTTTTATGGAAAGAGCCTGCGCCGTTGTGAATAAAACAGCCTCAATCCTGGCTTTCAACTGTTCCATGTTCACCTCTGACTACATACAAATCCGAATAAAATTCTTCCTGAACCAAATCATAATCACTTTCGGCTGATAGAAACAGTAAAGCAATATATGCGCTTACCTTATCCATACCGAGAAGAGTTAACTCATTCAATTCAATTTTATCTTCGCGTTCAAATATTTGCGATAAATTTTCTTTTAATCTTAACACACAGTCTTCAATATATTCTTCATGGGCAAGATTTATAATATCATCAGGTGTAAACCTTGCATAAGAGCGGACACGATTTTTTGCACGCTCGTGAGCCTGTTTTAAAGACTGTTTCTTTTCCAGTTTTTCATAAAATTCCAACTGCCTGATCAAGTCGCGCAGGGTTACAACTCTGTTTCTGTTCAAACGCACACTTGTACGACGTTGTAAAACATCATCAATTGTTTGTACATTTGCTGTTGGAATATAATCCTCTTCCGGGTATTCAACAAGAAAACCGTCATCATCAAATTCAAGATGATTATCTTCCTCCGGCTGGAATTGAAGAATATCAACTCCGTCGAGAACTTTTGATTTCATGTTTAACAGAACAGATGCAAATAAAAACGTTCTGCCTGTTAATCTCAAATTCTGCGACTTCATCTCGCACAGGTGTGCCAGATACTTGTCTGTAACATCAATAATATTTATGTTCCAAGGATCAATTTTTCCGGCTTTTGCCATATTCACAAGGAAACCTATACCTTCATTTTCGGTATGTTTTTCAATCTCAGGTATATCGTAATTTAATGCTAAAGTCTCAGTACTGTTTATCATTAGTCTCTTAATTTAACTCCTGTTACCCTTGTGATACCTTTTTCTTTTTGTGTTACACCGATTGTCCTATTAGCTGATTCTATCATAGGTTTTCTGTGGCTTACTACTATAAATTGCGTATCTTTTGACTGATTCTGCACCATATGGGCGATACGTTCAACATTCATAGTATCGAGGCTCGCATCAACTTCGTCAAACGCATAGAACGGGGACGGCATATATCTCTGTATCGCAAATACAAAAGCCAGAGCAGTAAGTGCTTTTTCTCCGCCGGACATACTTTCAAGACGCTGAAGTTTTTTATCACGCGGCTGAGCCTCTATTGTAAGCCCTCCATTAAGCGGATCTTCCGGAAATTCCAGCTTAAGTTCCCCTTCACCTTCTGAAAGCTGGTGGAATACTTCTTTAAAGTTTTCGTTTATATGGTTAAAGGTTTTCATAAAGGTTTCTTTTTTCAACTGCTCATAGCCATGCATTCTGTCTAAGATTTCTTTGCGCTCTTTTGAGAGCACTTCAATCTGCTCTTTAATCTCTGTCTGCCGTGCAAGTTTTTCATCATAAGTTGTGAGGGCGCGCATATTTACATCGCCTAATTCTGCCATTTTTTTATCAAGACGCTGAATTTTTGAAGTTATTTCTTCTATTGAAATTTCAACAGGCTCAAGCTTATTCACTTCAACACCGGTTTCTTCAAGTTCTTTTTTTGCTGTTTCAAGCTGCGGCTCTAACTCGCGCCTGCGTGCTTTGAATGATTCAATCTGCTCGGCAATTCTTTCAATATCAGATGTTCTGATGTGTTTTTGCTTTTCCATTTCAATTAACTCGGCGTTAATCTCATCACGCTGTTTAAGCAATTCTCCAAGTTTTTCTTCTATTTGTGCAATTTCATCTTTCAGAACTTCAGTTTTCTTGTTTAACTCTTCAATTTCGGTTTTAAACTGAATTTTATCCTGTTCCAGCTTTTTATTGGTGTGTTCGCGTTCAACAATTTCTTCTTCTCTGGTTTTAATTAAGCTTTCATTAAATACAATTTCACGCTCAAGTTCATTTTTATCATTGTTTGCCGACATTAAATTAGCCTGTAAGCGTTTAATCTCATTTTCAACGCCTTCGGTTTTTTCTTTCAAATCTTTCAGATCTTTATCATTGATAAGCTTTTCAATCTCGGCGATTTTATCTTTAATGTCAAGCATTTTATCATTAATACCAATATCATCTTCTTCAAGTTTATCCAGCTTTTTATTTAACTCAGCAATTCTCGGTTCGGAGTTTTTAATAAACTCTTCTTTTTCCTTAAGAATATTTTCGCTGTTTTCATAATTGCGATTCATATTATCAAGCTCGACTTTTGCTTTTGAAAATTCACTGACCGAATCAGAGTAATTCTGGCGGATTGTCTGAAGTTTATTTTCCAGAGAATTCTTCTTAGCTTCAAGTTCGCCAAGATGTTTTTCCATTTCTTTGACTTTGCCTTTAAAAGCTTCAAGTTCTGCATCGTCATTCTGGCTGAAGCTTAAACCGCTTCTTCTCATAGAGCCGCCTGTTATTGCACCTGATTTTTCAAAAAGTTCTCCGGCAAGGGTAACCATTCTGTATCTGCCGATTAACTTTTTAGCGCATTCCATATCTTCTACCACAATAGTGTCGCCGACTGCATAGTAGAAGGCATTTATGTATTCGTCATCAAAGTCTACAAGATTTATTGCAAAATCAATTACACCTTTATCTTTTGGCAGAGAAAGACGTGTCGGGGCTTTCTGAACTTTGTTTAGAGGAATAAATGTTGTTCTGCCGCCTCCGGATGACTTCAAAAGTTCGATTGCAACTGATGCAACATGTTCATCGTCAACAACAATGTGCGCCATTCTTCCGCCAAACGCAACTTCCATTGCAGTTGAATATTCTTTATCAACCGTTCCTAATTTAACCAGAGGTGCATGCACACCGCGTAATTTTGCATTCATTACCGTATCAATGGCATTTCCCATACTTGCCTGTGCTGCCTGTTTTAAACCTTCCATTCTTGAAAGTTTGCCATAAGCCATTCTGATATTGTAATTTGTATCATTAATTTCATTATTAGTTTTATCCAGCTCATTCATTGTATTCTGCTGGATAGATTTAAAGTCTTCTATTTCTTTGCCCAGCTGCTCAACAAGCTGTTTTTTAAGGTCGAAATTTGATGCAAAATTAGCTTTTAATTCTTCAAGTTCAGCCAGTTTTGTTTTCGCTTCCGATAAAGAATTTTGAAGGTTTTTTAACTCGCTTTCAAGAGGAAGCTTTTGCTGCAACAGGCTTGTAGCTTTATCTTGAAGCTCTTCAAGTTCTTTTCGTAAACGGTTTCTGTTTTCGATATGCTGTTCTGCGGTGCTGTTCAAACCGGTCATATCTTCTAAAATCTTTTTCAATTCAGCTTTTTTTGTATCAATATTTTCATCTATACGCTTAATATTTTCTTCTTTAAGCTTTATATTAAGCCTGATGTCTTCGATTTTCTTTTTAAAGTTTTCAATGCCGTTTTTTGCATTTTCAATAGTTTTTAAGCCGTCAAGAATTTGTTTGTCTGCAAAATTCAGTGCATTCTGCTTCCTGTCAATAGACCCTTTCAGTTCTTCTTCCTGTTTTTTTAGTTCAAGCTGTTTAGCTTCACCTTTTTCTTTAACCAGATTAGATATTTCCTGATATTTTGATTTAATGAGGTTTAATCTTTCGTCTAAGTCTTTGTTTTTTAGCTCTTCTTCTTTTTTCTTTTTGGTAAATTCAAGAATATTTTCATGAGCTTTTTCAAGATTCCGTTTAATATCAAAGAAGCGGACTTTTGTGATTTGACTTTCAAGTCCGTTTTTTTCTTCGCGAAGTTTTTGATATTTTATAGCAACCTCACGTTCTTCTTTGAGCTGTTCAAGCATAGCATCAATTTCTGTGAGAATAACCGAGGAGCGCTCAACTCTTTGTTCAACGTCTGTGAGTTCATTTGTAGCCTGTTCTATTCTTCTGTCAAAATCTGCAATACCTGCAATTTCATCAATAATTTTACGTCTATTGCGCGGTGTACAGTTAGTTATGCCTTGAACATCTCCCTGCATCATGACGTTATAGCTGTTCGGGGTAACATTGTATTTTTCAAGAACTGCGTGGATATTTGATAATGTAGTTACTGAATCGTTGAGGTAATATGTACTTGCGTAACCCTGGGTAGATTTTCTTATTTTTCTTGCAATACTTAAATCCTGACCGCCTTCCATGTCGCCGAATGTTACTTTAACAAAGGCCTCGTTGCGTTTTGTATATGTAGAGATAAAGTGAGAAAGGTTTTCCGCACGCAGTTCACTGGCGTTTGCAAGCCCCAGAGCAAATAAAACACTGTCAATGATATTACTTTTACCGGAGCCGTTTGGTCCTGATACGGTTGTAAACCCTTTTAAAAAAGGGATTTCTGATTTGTTGGCAAATGATTTAAAATTATCAATCTCAAGTTGTTTTATATACATTATCCTACCCGATTATAGTCTTATATTTATTAGACAACAATATATTGGACATGTCAAAAATGTTACGTCTTTGTTAATATTTTCGCAAAAAAAAACGACTTTTTGAGGAAGTCGTCGGGAAATTTATAGGGAAATTTTGGGAAAATTTTTGTTAGGGAAACTTTGTTATCGCTAAACGAATTTTTTAAGAAATTCACAAAAAGTCTTACATATACATTCGGTGAACTTTTTAAAGAATTCGTTCTCGGATAATTGGCGGGGGTTGCATTTTCCGCCAATTTCCGATTAGCCGAATGTTTTGAATGTTGATTCTGTGTTCTTTTCGATAACTTTCTGAACTGCATCCATTTCTGTTGAAATAGCATCCTGTTCTGTATCTAATTGTTTTAATCTTAATTCTAAGTTTTTGTCTTCAATCTGGATAATTTCTATTTTGTTGTTAATATCTTCGATTGCTTTGTCGTAACTTGTTTTGTCGTATTCGTACTGGTTCATAGCATCATTATAAGCATCCTGGTCAGTTGTAGTCTGAGTAGTTAATGCGTATGTAGTGGCATTTCCTTCTTCATCATACAATGTGATGTTTATATATCTGCCTGATGTATCCTGTTCTAATTTTGCTTCTGTACCTTTAATTTCATCTGTTACAACTTCAGAGCCTGTTGAATAAGCTTGAATGAATGACTGAGAGGCACCTGTTTTGTCGCTGTATATTGTAGTGTCTTTTGTTAAATCGCTGGTTTTGTAGAATACAGGTGTGTATGTTCCGGCAGTTGTGTCGTGTTTGTAGTATACCTGCCAAGCTGTATCTGCACTTTCAGTACCGCCATTATATTTTTCATCAAGTTTTTCTTTATAGGCTTGTTCTTCAAGTAATAATTTAATTAACTGGTCATCATTTAATGTTGAGAGATAGTCATCTGTTTTAGCAAATTCTTTGAAATCTTCGCTAAGTCCATAACCGCTATCAGCATCGCCTGTAAGACCTTGACCGAGGGCTCTTAATTCTTTAGCACCTACGCTATATTTATAGTTGCCTTCTTCTCCGCTTCTTGTGATAATTGAAGAGGTAGCTGAAACGACAGCTGTATCATCAGTGTAGCTTCTTGTATAGCTTACAAGGTATTTGCCTTCGCCCTGTGCAATCAAAGATGTTACAACGTTTTCCAGTGCACCATCGGTAAATGAGTAAACTGTTTTTGTATAATCTTCAACTGAAGGAGGAACAGGAACTTCCATACCTAACAACTGGTTATAGTAGTTAGCAGATTGGTTAGATAATGTTGTTCTCTGCTGGTTAATCTGCTGGCCTTCATATTCTACATTTGTTTTCCTTGCGGTAAGGCCTAAGAACCTTGCCTGTGATGCTGCCATTCCCATAGCATATTCCCTTTCGTTTTAATTTCCTTGTGGTATATGTATCGGCATGTTGAATTGAAAACTTTAATTTTTGCTTGCATATTTGTAACAATTCTTAATAAATATCATCTAAATGGAGGTTGTTATTATCTTCGAAACCCTTGCGAGGCAACAAAAAAGACTGATTTAACAATCAGCCTCTTTTGTATAATATTTAAATATTTTGTCTATTATTTGATGTTTGAGAATGTCCAAGCATCGAATGTAGGTGTTTCAGAAATCTTCATTTCTTTCTTATCAGTTCCGGTTGAAGAATCATCGTGAGCGATTGGTTTATACAATCTGTTATAGTACTCAACAACCATTCTGTCTGAATTGAAGTAAGCTTCAGATGTTCTGATAGCCTGTCTCATTAATCTAGCCCATTCTGTTTTGTTTTCATAGTATGTAGGAATAATTCTGTTTTCGATAATATTCATAACACACTCATGATCTTTCCAGTGACGTTCTTCCCAAGGCATTTCATCATCAAGACCAGGATATTCAACAGTGTATCCGTTGATTCCATCGAATGTACCTTCTACAGTCCATCCGTCATAGATTGATAAGTGTAATGCACCGTTAGCGTTAGCAGACATACCGGAAGTACCAGAAGCTTCAAATGGTCTTAACGGAGTGTTTAACCAAATATCAGAACCGCGTTTCAACAGACCTGACAATTGAAGTTCATAACCCGGAAGTACAACAACATTTTTCAATGAATGTGAACGGTTTAACAATTTGTTAAACATTTCTTTACCCATAACATCATCCGGATGGAATTTGCCTGCAAATATAATTTGAATTTTGTTTTCATCTAACAGTTTGTTAATTCTGTCTTTATCCATAAGTATCAGCCAAGCACGTTTGTAATCGGCAAATCTTCTTGCCCAGGTGATAGTTAATACATCAGGATCAAATCTCTTACCTGCAACGTTTGCAACATGTTTGAAGAGTTCAACCTTCATTTCGCGTTTAACGGCAAGTAATTGCTCTGGTGTTTGAGCATTTTTAATACGTTCATCCTGCCAGTAGTGAAGGTTAACAGCATTAGTGATAGCTCTGATAGGGCATCTTCCGTCAACCCATTCCCACATCTTGTTAGCAACAAGACCATGGAGCTGTGATACTGCGTTTGCAATTCTTGACATTCTCAAGGCTGCAACTGTAAGCGAGAAATTTTCTCCGCCTAAATTAACAGCAGTTTCTCTTGAAGCCCCTGCGAAGAAGCCGCCTTCAAGAAGTGTGTCAACCCAGTGAACTTCATTACCTGCAGCAACCGGAGTATGAGTTGTAAATACAGTTCTTTTCTTAACCTCATCAAGATTACCGTTGTATTGTCTTAATAACTCAAATGCAGCAGGAAGTGCGTGACCTTCGTTCATGTGAACTACATCAAATTTGTAGCCTACAGCCTGAAGGATTCTTACACCTGCAATACCTAACACTGTTTCCTGGGCAATTCTTATTTTTTCATTTCCATCATAAAGTTTGTGGGAAATGCTTCTTGCCCACTCACTGTTGCCTTCAATATCTGTAGTCAATAAATATACAGGGCAGGCACCAAATAATTCCGGTTCTACATAGAAAGCTTTTACTTTAACTTTTTCGCCAAAAATGTCAACTTCTGTAGAAACGTTTAAATCTTTTAAGAAATCATAATACTTTCTTATGTAAGCAACTTCAACCTGACCATCATGTGCAATTCTTTGGTCATAGTAGCCGTATGACCATAACATAGTTACGCCGACCATAGGCATTTGCAAATATCCTGCAGATAACATATGAGAACCTGCAAGAAATCCTAAACCGCCTGAATAAGTTTTTAAAGACTGATCCAGTGCAATTTCCATTGAAAAGTATGCTACATTTGGTAATGACATATTTAACCCTTTCCTCTTATACTAAATACGAAATTTCATCACCCTTGCTGGGGTAATAACAGCATACCACAAAAAATCTCTAGTCAATTGTAATTATATTAATTTTTATAACTAATCCTTAAGAATTAGTCATATGGTGCTATTGCCGATTAACAAAACTTAATAATTATGGCAATATAATGCAAAAAATCTTATTCAAGCGTTTTTCCTTTTCAGGAATAATATTTTATGAAAATTTCTTACCAAAATCAGGCAAATATTAATAATAAAAGTTTAAATATAAGAAATCCTGTAGTGCTTTTGACTTCTTACGAAAACTATCCGGCAGCTAATACTTCAAGAAGAGATGCGAACAGCGTGCATCTTAATTTTTGCGGAGGAATAAGCCGGACTGTAATTAGAGAACTGGATAAAGTAAAAGATCCTATGGCTTTTGTAACGCGGGCTTGTAATATTCTAAGAAAAGACGCCGGATTTACAGATGATATTTCTCCGGCAATATCTATAAATAATGCCGGCTCTAAAAAGGTTGTTTACAATCTTTCTCTAAATTCTATAGTGTTGGATAGGGAGAGCTTAAATACTTCTAAACCCAAACTTTTTGGTATCTTATCACGAGAATTCCGCCATGCGGCACACTGTTATGATGCTTTGAGGTCAGAAGGGTTTGGCAATAGGATTGTTGAAACGCTGGCAGACAGGACAGAAAGGGTTAATCTTAGTAATTTCTTAGAAACAATCAAAACAAATTCTATAGATGATTTATTAGCCCAGCACAAGAATAAACAAATAAGCAGAAGTTTACTTGTGATGTATTTGAAAGGAAAACAGGCACTGGGTAAGGGACAAGGATATTATAAAGAGTTTGAACAGCATCTTTATGATGCTGAAATTCCTCTTGTACGTCAGGATTGGCTAAACTTGCAAAATAAACTTATTAAAAGCCTGGGGGGTATAAAAGAGGGTTCAAAACAGGCAAAAGATGCCGAAAAGCACTTTGCTGCGCTGATAAATTCCTCTAAATCTGCCAATAAGGATTATATATCTGCTGAAAGTTTAGATGCTTTAATAGCAGGCGGGAGTGCATATTTAAAATACCTTCTGTACACACTTTAATATTATTTGCGAACTTTATCCAGAATTTTAGTTAAAGCTATTTTCACATGTGCATAATTTAAACCGCCCTGCATATATGCAACATAAGGCGCTCTCATCGGACCATCAGCTGAAAGTTCAATGGTTGAACCCTCTATAAAAGTACCGCCTGCCATAATTACCTGATCCTCATATCCCGGAATATATTCCGGAATTGGGGTTACATACCCGTTTACCGGCGATAAGGATTGAATTGTCCGGCAGAATTGTTCCAAAGGTTCAGGAGAGCCGAATGTAATATTTTGAATTATATCAGTTCGTTTTTCGTTATATTTTGGAGTTGAATTGTAACCTATCTCATCAAAAATTTTAGCTGCCAGCACAGCACCTTTAACGGCTTCCGATACAACCGAAGGCGCCATAAAAAGTCCCTGGAACATCAGTCTGTGCTGATTAAACATCGCTCCGCCTTCACTTCCTATACCTGGTGCGGTAAGTCTGTTTGCAGCTCTTTCAACAAGCCGGGCTTTCCCTGCAATATATCCTCCTGCTTCCACAATGCCGCCTCCCGGATTTTTGATTAATGAGCCTGCAATAATATCAGCTCCAACCTCAAGAGGTTCTTTGTCCTCAACAAATTCCCCGTAGCAGTTATCTACAAAGCAGATACAATCAGGATTTTTCTTTTTTACAATACGGCATATTTCACCGATTGTCTCTAAAGTAAGTGATTTGCGTGTTGAATAGCCTTTTGAGCGCTGAATAAGAACCATCGTAACAGTTTCATCAATTGCCTTTTCTATTTCTTCCAAATCAACATCATCATTTTTTAGCGGTACTTCATCATACAAAACGCCATGTGCAATTAGAGAATCTTCTCTTATCTCATCTTCACCGAGTGTTCCGATAACCTCCTGCATTGTATCATAGGGCGCTCCTGCAACCGAAATAAGTTTGTTCCCGGGTCTTAAGTTTCCGAAAAGGACACAGGCGAGTGTATGTGTTCCTGATGCAAAATGTATTCTGGCAATGGCTTTTTCTGCCTTAAATACCTCTGCAAAAACTTTGTCCAGAACCTCACGCCCCATATCATCGTGACCGTATCCTGAAACTGTATAAAAATGCTCAGGCGCAACTTTGTTATCAATAAATGCGTTAAGAACTTTTTCCTGATTAAAATCTCTTATTTCATCTATAATCTCAAATTGTTCACGTAAATCTTTCTCTGCTTGTTTAATAATTTCTTTACTATTCATATTTCATATCCCTTTGTAATAATTATATCACGAAGAAAATTTGTAAAATTTTATTTTCTCGTAGTAAAATAAAATCAAAAAATAAGAGAAAGGAGAATTATATGTATCACGTTTACAGAGAAAGAAACCATTCTGAATTTTCAAGAGCTTTGATGGGAGAGTTTACTGACCTTGATGAAGCTAGAGCATGCGCGCAAAAATCTATTGCGGGCAGAGAAGATTATAATTATCTTATTATTGAAACAGACGGTCATGTAAACAATTATGGTGATTTGATTACAACAGTAATTGAGGAAAGCGACTAGTCTTTCCGGCTAATGAAAAAAATCATATTTTAGTAAATAAGATTAAGTATGAGGTGCTTAATCTTATTTTTATGTTTGCTTATAATGCCTGCATTTGCGGGAGAATACGGTGTTTATACCCCGCAGACCTATAAATACAGTGCGGATACACCGGAAAGAACTCTTTTTATTCTTGATTTTTCAAACAGTATGACTGAATACTTAGATGGTGAGAGCAAGGTAGATTTAATGCTGGATACTATGAGGAAAATTTTACCTACAATAAGCAAAAACAGTTCAATCGGTCTTAGAGTTTATGGACATCGAATGGGATTTACACCTTTCGAGGCATGCAGAGCATCTACGCTGCTTGTTCCAATAGGTCCTGCGAATAATTTTAATATAGAAGGTGCTTTAATGAAAACTCATCCGCGAGGAATGACACCTATAACTTATTCACTAAAACAGGCTATTAAGTATGACTTTATGGGATTTCCCGGCAAAAAGCATATAATTCTTCTAACAGATGGCGGAGAAAACTGCGATGAAAGCCCTTGTAAATTTGTTATGGAGCTTATTAAAATCCGTAAAGATGTTGTGATTGATGTAATTGCGTTTAATATTGATAATGAAGACGATTTAGCGCAGCTGGAATGCACCTCGCTTGTAACAAGCGGGAAATTCTATACCGCAAATACCGCAGCTGAACTTGCAAGAAGCTTAAACAGTTCTCTGAATGCACATAAGGAAGTTGAAGCAAAAATTATTCCCAATCCATAGCACCCTCTTGTATTAATTTTTTTTTGCAGGATAATTAATTTGTAGTTTTTTGCATGATGAATTAGGAGTAATAAAATATGAGAATATCTGCCTGTTCAGCGTATGGCTTGTCATATCGAAGAATGCCTGTGTTTTCGTCTGATAATAAACCGGTGCCTCAGAAAAATGAAAGTGAATTAAAAAAAGAAAAACTTGTAAAAGCTTCTTTGTATGCAGCAGGAGCTCTTACTCTTCTGGGAACAGGAATATATATATGGAAACATAAAAGAACCCCGAACACTCTGCCTGTTTCTAAAAAGTCTGCCGATATTGCAGCACCGCTGCCTGATGAACCGCTTGCGAATTCACTTCCAGAGTTTATAAAGCAAAAACTTTCTGTAAACAATAATTTTAATAAATTTAAGAAATTTTTATCAGAACCGGATAAAAAATCTGAAATCGGTTCAGGAGCCAATTCTGTAGTATATGATATGCCTTTCCTTAAAGGGTATGTTCTGAAAGTACTTAACCCGGAAAAGAATACAGAGCCGAATAAAATTCCATTGGGAATTTTCCCTGAAAATGTTAACCTCGGACAACCTGTATGGATTCATCCTGATAATTATAAATTGATTATTTTAAAGAAAGTTTCGGGAGAAGCAAATTCTGTGGCAGATTGGTCAAAAATGATTTATGATCCTGCAATTAAAGCGCCTCATCAAATTACGTCAAAACAAGCCAAAGAATATTATGCAAAGATTATCAAAATCTCCCAGATGGAGCAGAGTGTTTTTGATGATTTAGCTTCACAGCATAAAATTCTTGATACTACGCCTAAATTTGACGGCGAAAGAGAGATGATTGGTTTTAAAACAGATTGTATAAATCCTAATAATCTTCTTGTCGACTTTAAAAACAATAAGCTCAATATTATAGATTATTTTGGAAAATGCAAACAAGAACATCAAAATTCATATATGGATATGGTGGCAGTCATAAGCGACTTTACACTTTTGCCGGAGTATTACGATTTAATGAAACCTAACCAGCAGAAGCAATTTTTAAAAGCTCTAAAAACGATTGATGAAAAATGTTTTAAAGGTGCTGAAAAAGTCGGATTAACAACTGATAAAAACGTATTTACTGCTTTTATTAATAATACAAATAAATATTTTCCTATTCAAAGTGTTAAGAAAGCGGATGGAAGCGGAGAATACGTACGCCAGTATGACAGTACTGCCAAACATCTGCTTGATTTGCTTGAAAGCTTAAAGTAGCTATCTGCATCCTGCATCGGCAGCATCTATTTTGCCGTCAAAGTTATTATCAATACCGTCATAACAGGAGCCTATTGAGTATTTGCTTTCGGCTCTTACTGTGTACTTCAAATATTTTTCAGGAATTTTTTGCCATATATATAAGAAAAATTTACGATAAAAATCTGCAAGTTTCGGGTTTTCAATTATAAGCATGTTTTCGTCATTTTTATTTTCTCCGCTGTTTGAAAAGTTCGCTGAACCTGTTACAATGTATTTATTATCAATAATCATTGCTTTAGTGTGCATTTTCCCTGCATAATTTTCAACTTTAACAGGAACTCCTTTTGTCCGCAGAAGTTTAAATGTTGAATTTCTTGTTCCTGTATTTGTTGCATCGACTATCAGACGAACATCTATTCCCCGTTCGTATGCTTCAATAAGCGCACTTGACAAAGTCTTATGCGTAATAAGAAATGCAGGTATATAAATATATTCTTTTGCATTTTTTATAAGCGGGACAATATTGCGGCTTATCTGCTTATCCTGCGGGGAGAAAAACACCGAGTATTTTGTTCCGTTTATATCAAGCTGTTTATTGTTTTCCGTTTTAGACTTAAGTGAATGAAATTTTCCGCTGTACATCTGTTCAAATTCTTTTGTGTAAAGCTCTGCAATCTTCGATGAATTTATAATCAAAACATTGTTCTGGTTAAATCCTGAAAAACCTGTTGTTGAAAAATTCATTGAGCCTGTATAAACTTTTTGATTGTCAAAAATTGCAAATTTGTTATGCATTAACATGTTTGTCTGTGTTGAATTTCCTTCAATCCTGTCGGCTCTTACATTTTTAAATTTTTTTACAAATTCATCTGTTTCAGGGTAATAGTTTTCTGAATTTGTTTTAGTATCATATACAATTCTTACCGTTACACCTCTTTGTTCTGCATTTTTAAGTGCCATTGCAATCTGAGGTATATCAGCCCAGCCGTATAGCGCTATATCAATGCTGGATAATGATGAATTTACGAGATGGACAAATTCTTTGCAAACACTATGCGAACAATTTCTGTCGGGTTTTAGAATAGTTGTAAAATCAGTAAGGATAAGCTTAGTGCTGCCGTCTGTTATTGTAGCTGGAGCTTTCGTTACTTTTTCCGTAATATATTTATGCGATTTTTGTGATTTTGGAGCCGGAAGCTTTTTTACATGGCAGTATTTGCAAGGTTTTGCTCCTGAAGGAATTTCTTTTTTCAGCAAAATAACAGCATCGTGTGCAGCCTGCCCGTATTTGCAATCCAGAGTATGGAATTTTTTGCTTTTATGATTATAAATCACAAGATTAAGTTTTGCCGCACGTTCTTTTATTGCCTGAAATTCGGGAGATTTAAGGTCAAAGCCGTTTTCGTACAGAATTTCGGAATAATTTTTATCGTTAATATAAATCTTAGCAGCTCTGCAATCAGCGTGTTTTTCATCAAGAAATTTTAGTTTTACATTATTCCCAAGCAGAAGTTTTGATACAAATTCATCTGACAAATAGCCTATGGCTGCTGCCTGTTCAAACGTTAAACCTGCATTTTTAGCGTCTTCTTGCCTTAATTTTTGCAGATTAGCAGAAAAAGTCTTTACTCCTGCTGCACATATTGTTTCATTATCATCAACTTTATGGTTATTATTAATGTCAACCTGAATTATTTCCGGAGTAATTACTCCTATAACAGGAGTTTTCCCTGATATACTTATTTGAAACCATGCAAAAGCAAGGAATATAAGTATTATAAAAAATGCAGCTACCTTTTCTTTCATTATTTAATATTCTTATAATTTGTTATTTCAAATCCAAGTCTGTAAATTGTATCCTGAAGCATTTTATCCTGAGTTATAGCAAATTCCTCAGTGTGGCTGTCTGTTTTTTTAGTTAAATATTTGCAAGGATGTATCAGCGCCTCTGCAATCAAATCAGCACCTTCCAATGCCTTTAATCCATATTCAATAGTTTGTGCATCCATCATCCCTGTATAACCGACTCCGATAAGATAATCATTTGTTTTTAAGCCGTATTCTTTAACAGTTTTAATATTTTGTACAGTATAAAAATTTAAAAGAATAATTTTTAAGATGTTTGGCGGATATTTTAGATTAAAGTGCTTTCTAAAACCAGGTACTGTATAAAATTCTTCATGCTGCGTCCTAACAAACGGAATACCGTATTCTTTTGCAAGTTTACAGGTAAGCCTGAATAAAGGCGGGATTGCATGGGTATGGACATGTGAATCTATATGATCTACAGAAGCGCAGCTCATAATTTTTTCAATCTGTGCACGAAATTCCCGTTCAATCTCTTTTAAAAACTCCTTATTTTTTGATTTTGAAATAAGTCCCAAATACCCGCAGTTAAAATTACCGGCATTGTCAGTAATAGAAAAACAGTTTGTAAGAGATTTCCCCTCAATTATGTTCAAATGAACTCCAAGTCCTAAATTTTGGCACTCCGGAAGAATTTCATTAACTGCACTATCAAACGCAGACCCGTTTGCGCATATGCTTGCACTTTTTAAAAATCCGTCATTACACCCGCACAGAACTGCCCTGTTGTGGTCCTGTGACATTCCAAAATCATCTGCATTTAATATAAATTTTTTAGCCATCTTAATTTGTTCTTGCACTCCATTAAATATTATTATATTATAAAAGCAGCCTTTCTGGCAATTTTTTAATATAAGAAAGAGTATTTTATGGAAAAGCCTACATTAGCTATTATTATTCCCTGCTATAATGAAGAATTATGCGTTAAAAAAACAGTTGAAAGACTATTTGAGGTCTTAAATGATTTAATATCAAAGGATAAAATTAAGCCTGACAGCTATTTGTACCTTATAGATGACGGTTCAACCGATAAAACCTGGGATATTATTGTGAAGCTTCATAAAGCAAATCCTCTTGTTAAGGGGCAAAAGTTTATAAGAAACTTTGGAAACCAAAAGGCTCTTATCGCAGGTCTTGAAGGTGTAAGGGCAATAGGATGCGACTGTGTAATATCTATTGATGCTGATTTACAGCAGGATGAAATGGCTATTGAAAAATTTGTTGACAAATACATGGAAGGTTATGATATTGTCTCCGGTATCAGAAACGACCGGAAAACAGATTCTTTCTTTAAAAAATCTACAGCCTGGCTTTTTTATAAAACAATGAACATCCTTGGTGCAAGAATTCCTATGAATCATTCAGACTACAGACTTGTAAGCAGAAGAGGGCTTGATGTACTTGCGCAATACGGAGAAAAATATCTGTTTTTAAGAGGTTTCTTTAATGAAGTCGGTCTAAAGAATGCCTTTGTTAACTTTGATGTAAAACCCAGAATGGCAGGTGAATCAAAGTTTAACTTTGTAAGTCTTATGGGGCTTGCATTGAATGGTATTACCTCTTACAGTATTGTGCCTCTTCGTTTTATAACTATTTTAGGGTTTTTAATGGCTCTGGTTGGCTTTGTTGTCGGAGTAGAAGCCGTTTATGAGAAAATTTTTCATAATGATGCGCCAAATGGTATGGTAACCACAATTATATTATTATGTGTATTTGGCGGGATTCAGTTATTCTGTGTTGGTATAATAGGTGAATATGTCGGGCAGGTATATAGAGAAGTCAAAGCGCGTCCCAGATATATAAAAGAAACCGAATTAAAATAATAAAAAAGCCGTGCCACTGTCTATCGAATTTGCCGGATAAAGCCTTTAAATACACTACCTCTTTTTAAAAATACAACACCCGTAAAGGTCACCTTAGTGCTGCTATGTTTCCATCCTGACACGGTTCGGAGTTTTACGCCGCCATATCCTTAAACGTCAACAATAGTATATTTATTAACATTATCTGCCAGACCCTCACAACAGGCTCTGCACCCCGCATAAACTTCGGGTCAAGGGATTGCAATTCCCCGTGGAGCACGGCTGTAATAATATTAACCTTAAAATAGAATTTTTTCAAGTTTTATTAATAAACACATATTGCTGCGTGTTATTGTTATCAGGCTATTAACTTGGCGCAGCAGTTTCCTGGGCTCAATACGGCATTATGCTTCTGTTGCCTTTGCCAATCCTTCCTTAAATTCTTCTGCTCTTCAGTATCGTAGAATTTCTGGAATAATATAATCTAATGCATGCTTCTTTACAACAAGACCGAAGATTGTTATATGCTCACTTTTTTATTCAACTTATCATATTACGAAAAAGTTTTGACACTATTAATCCATAAGTTTAGTGACAATAACCGGCAGGTCATTGTAATACATAGGAATTTGTTTTGTTCTGTTAGTGTATGCTGTCCAGACTACTCCTGAATACGCATTTTTACTAATTTCTATTAGCTGATTTTCAAGATTGGAATTATTTTTCTTGAATATCTGTAAATTTATAAGATTATCCATATTCCCTATGTCAATTAATGTTAGCTGACCGTCTTTTTTAAAGTTTTCCCGCGCCTGGGTAATAGTGTCTTGAACCCATTTCTTTTTTGCTATTTTTTTGCGTGAAGAACATTCTGATATACGCTTACATCTTATTCCTAAATTTTGTGCGTGCTCATAAAAGGCATCTATTACATCTTTGGTTGCCGCAACATCATTATCGGCGATAATAACCCCGGCTTTAAATAGTTTTTTATTTTTTATAATAGATTTATCACCTTTCAAATGTGCTTTAAGAGGGTAAAGGAAGTTCGATTTAAGTTCTTTTGCTGTACTTTTATAACTTATTTTATTTAAACCAAGCTGTTTATTTCCAAGTTCTGTAATACTTTCAGGAAGTTTTTTCCGCCCCTTTATTCTGAATAAAGTTATTCCGACTGCAAGAGCTGCACAGGCAACAAGAAATTTTCTGAGTTTGTGCCGGTTAAACTCTTCATGATTTTCTTTTGGAATATACGCAAACTCATTCATTACAGGAACTTTTACCAGCTCCGGTTTAGATATTGTACTATTTGGAATATTGCTGCCAAAAGAAATGCGTTGAACTTTCATAATAGTATTTTAAGTTTAAACAGAGTAAAATTTGCGTTTTTGTGAAGAATTATTAAATATATCTTTAAATAAAATGTAAATTTAACGATATATACTGATTAGCCTGATTGTGGAATGTTTTTTACTTGATGAAGCAATATTCTTTCAGTGTAAAGGAGAAAGTGATGACTGAAAGATTAGAAATGTATCGCTGCGAAATTTGCGGTAATTTGATTCAGGTCATATTGTCCGGCGGAGGGGAACTTGTTTGCTGCGGACAGCCTATGACTCTGTTGAAGCCGAATACCATTGAAGATGCAGCGCTGGAAAAACACATTCCTGTATATATCCAACGTGAAAACGGGGTTGAAATACAGGTTGGATCAGTTCTTCATCCAATGAATGATGATCATTATATTATGTTTATTGAATCAATTTCCGAAGATAGAAACCGTATGAAATTACAATATTTACATCCGGGACAGGAAGCTAAAATGCTTCTTGAACAAAAACTCGGAAAAGAAAAAGCATTAGAATTTTGTAATTTACACGGACTATGGGAGGGCGAAAGTGATTAATAAAAAAGTAGAGGATATTTTGAATGCACAGATTAATAAAGAATTCTATTCCGCTTATTTATATCTTGCTATGTCTGCTCATTTTGATGAAATTGGTCTTAAAGGATTTTCTCATTGGACAAAGGTTCAAGCTCGAGAAGAAGTAGACCATGGAATGATTTTATTTGATTACATAATCGAGCGCGATGGTAACGTAGAGTTAAAGCAGATCGAAGCTCCACAGTATAATTTTGGAGAACCTCTGGAAATATTTGAACAAATCTACAGCCATGAACGCTCTGTAACTGAGAGTATAGAATGTGTAGCTTCAATGAGTGAAGAAGAATGCGATATGGCTGCCCGTCACTTTATAAACTGGTACATTCAGGAACAGGTAGAAGAGGAAGCCAGTGTAGATGATATAATAAAGAAAATGAAAATGTTCGGTCAGGACAAATCAATCCTTTATCATATAGATATTGAACTCGGTAAGCGGGAATACTCACAACATAAATATTCATAAAATAAATGAAGCAGGAACTATATTAAATAGTTCCTGTTTTATTATTTAATTTTTTTTAGAATATCTGGATTTAAATTTTTTGCGACTAAATCAAAATTTTTTATCCACCCTAGTTTATATTCACTAGTAATATCAAATTCATTATACAATATTGCTGGTGTTAGACCGCTTAAGTCAAGTTTAGGAGGATTATCATGCAAAAAATTTATAACATAAAATTTAAACGGCTTCCCGTTTCTCAGTTTTAAAAGTGAGTTATATACCCTGTTTAGAACATCTACGCTAAAATCATTTTGTTCACAACTGAGTATATACTTTTTGGGAGCTTTATCTTTTGTAATACTTAAAAAGTTTTCTACACGTTTTTTGTACCGCGTTAAAAATTCGTCTCTTGTAAGATGTCCATCATGAATAAAATGTATTAAATATTTCCGGTTAATATAATAGTTTGTTTCCTTGTCAAATTCCACATCATTAAAATAATCTGAAAATTCATTTTCTAATATCTCAGCAAGAGATTTTACCGGAGTAACGCATAAATCAAACGGACAGGTTAATTCTCCGCGTAGTCTTGCGGGCTTTAAGTAAAATTTTGTGAATGCCATTCGGACAAAACAGTTGGTTCCTAACGAGATGTAATAATTTTTTTTCTCAGGCAGATGAAACGTTAATTTAAGCCCGCATATTTCAATTTGTATTTTAGATCCTTCTTTTAAACATTTAAGTATATACATAAAAAAAACTCACATTCCATAAATCATTATTATTATTTATAAATTAAAATATTAATTTAAGAAATAGCTGTTAGGCTATTTTTATAAAAAATTATTTTGCTGATTTATTGCGGATTTGTAAACAATTTGTCCGAATTGTAAAAATAACGTATTATTATATTGTTATGATAAGCGGTAAAATTGTAATTGTAGATGATGAAAAAATTGTTACCTCTGCTTTTAAAACTTTGCTGAAAGTAGAGGGCTTTAGTGATGTTAATTGTTTTAATAACCCCGAAGAAGCTGTAGACTTCTTAAAAAGTAATACTCCGGATATAATTGTTTCCGACTTTTTAATGCCGCAGATGAACGGACTTGAGTTTTTAACTAAGGCAAAAGAGCTTTATCCCGAAGTGAGTATGATTCTATTGACAGGCTATGCGGATAAAGAGAATGCAATTAAGGCTATAAACGAAATCGGGCTTTACAAATATATTGAAAAACCTTGGGATAACGATGATCTGCTTGTGAATATCAGAAATGGTATTGAACGAAGCCATTTGCTAAGTGATTTGAGAGATAAGATAACCCAGCTTGAAGACGCTAAATCTCAGCTTGAAATCTATTCAAACCGCCTTGAAGAGCTTGTTGCAGAGCGTACAAGAGATTTGATGATTGCAAACAGCAAACTGTCCGGCATTATTAATTACTGTGCGGATGGGATTATTATTATAGATAAAAAAGGAAATATAGAACAGGCAAATCCTGCCTGTGAAAATATGACAGGCTTAAGTGAAAGCGCACTTTGCAAAAAGAAATTTCAGGAAGTTGCTTTTGTTACATCTAAAAATGATAATTCTGCATCAAACAATCCGGATGGTGTTATTTTCGGACTGAACAAAGAAGCTAAAGATGTACTCGTAAAAGATTGTTATATTAGAAATTCTCTTGGCGAAGGCCGTCTGCCTGTAGAAATAAACTTTGCAGCAATTTCAACAGATGATGATTCCGATGAAAAGTACGTAGGTGTTATACGTGATGTCAGCAAACACAAGGAAACGGAACGGCTGCGTGATGATTTTATTGCAACACTTACTCATGACTTGAGAACTCCGCTTCTTGCAGCTATACAGACTTTAAAATTTTTCCTTGACGGTTCTCTAGGTCCTGTTGAAGAAAAACAGAGTGTATTGCTTTCAACTATGCTTCAGAGCAACGAAGATTTGCTCGGTCTTGTCAATGCACTCCTTGAAGTTTACAGGTTTGAGAGCGGTAAACTTACTTTGTGCAAAACTGTTTTCCCTGTAAAAGATCTTGTAACACAGTGCTACGATGAATTAAAACCGCTTGCAGATAAGAAAAATATCGATTTCAAGCTGGTTTGTGAATGTGAAGACAGTACTGAGATTACAGCGGATAAGTCAGAATTGAAACGCGTTATTATAAATCTTTGCGGAAATGCTGTTAATTATACAAACAAAAACGGAATTATCGAGGTTCTTGCAAAAGTTCAGTCAGGCGACTTTATTTTCTCTGTTACTGATAATGGAAACGGTATTCCGCAGGAAGATATTCCGCATCTGTTTAACAGATTTTCACAAGGGACAAGCCGAAAGCGTTCAACCGGCACAGGCTTGGGACTTTATTTATCAAGACAGATTATAGAAGCACATGGCGGAAAAATCTGGCTTGACAGCAAGTTAAATAAAGGAAGTGAATTTACCTTTTTATTAACAAACGTAGTAAAGAATATGGAAAGACAGGTAGTAAATGGTTAAGGTTCTTATTATAGAAGATCAGGATATGGCAAGGGTTGCGCTTTCTGTTGTTTTAAGCAAGAACCCTAATATAGAAATTGCTGATATGGCTGTTGATGGGCAGGAAGGTGTCGATAAAGCTCTTGAGCTTCAGCCGGATTTAGTTATAATGGACATTGGTCTTCCTACAATTGACGGGATTGAAGCTACAAGACAAATAAAAGAAGTCAATCCTAAAATTAAAGTTTTAATGTATACCTCACGTGAGGCAGAGGATGATATTTTTGACGCATTTCAGGCGGGTGCAGACGGTTATATTACCAAAGGCGCGACTGTTGAGCAGACTTTATCGGCAGTTCTTGCCGTAAGCGAAGGTACAGGCTGGCTTGATCCAGCTATAGCAAAAGTAGTTTTAACAAATATCAGACGCTCAACTCCAAACGAAGGAAGACGAGGAGAAATTAATTATAAACTCGGCAAGAATCTATACGGACTTACTGAACGGGAAATGGATGTTCTGGCGCTTATCGTTGACGGTCTTACTAATCCACAGATAGCTGAGCGTTTATATATTACGATTTCTACAACCAAAACTCACGTACACAGTATTTTGCAAAAGCTTTATGTAAGAACAAGAGCAAAAGCAACCGCAATGGCAATGAAAGAGGGCTTGGTCTAACGTGATGCGTTTAAAGTTTCTAATGGCGGCGCTACTTTTGGGAATGCTGGGTGCAAGTGCTTTTGACATGCCGGATATGACAATGCCGTCATTAAAAAAAGATGCAAGAGAACGTGAAGCTGAATATGTTCATAAAGTTGAAAAGCAGGAGGTTAAAGAGGCGCATGAACGGCGTAAAATGAACCGGACCCCTTCAGGCTTTATGACTGTTGAGGAATATGAGATGCTTTCGGCACCTAAAGATAAAACCCGGGCTGAAATTGAAATTCCGAAACTTGAAACGCCTTCTGATATGAAATATATTCCGCAGCCTACTTATAAAATTGTGAGATATAACAATCCTCCGGGAAGTCCCGAACTTTCCATAAAGAGAAAATTTTATGCAATGCGCCAGCAAAACGCACAAGGAATAGCATCGCCGGATTTTCAGATACTGGTTTACCCGTCTGTGTATTATTATCCAAGCAGTGCAGCTGTAGCATGCGACTTGTTTGTAATTCCTCTTGAGCAGCGGGAAACTAATCTTAATAAAATTTTAAAGGCAAATGTAATGCACAGGTGGGCTGACCCTATATTATCTACAGATAAATCAATAAGGGATGCATATTCATTTAGAACACTTACCCCTGTGGATTTTTCTGCTGACGGTACAAAGCTTCTTGTAAAAGAAAAGGTCGGTTATTCTGACAGAGAAGGTATATGGCAGACTAATGCCATTGTTTATGACTTTAATACAAAGACCTCTTATAATCTTGTGGAATTACGTGATGCTGTTGCTTATTACTGGAAAGAATACAAGAATGTAAACCTTGATGAGAAGCGCTGGGATTTATACCCTCTTGGCTTTGATATAAACGAACCGGACAGAGTTATTGCGTATGCTTACGCCTATACCGGTGATACCCCTGTATTTCTTGGCAGCTGGAGTATTGACAGCCATGGTGAGCAGGCAAGACTTATTTCTTTTACTAACAAGGATGTTCAGGTAAGCATGAACGGCTTTAAGATTGTACAGGATGGAATTGTCCCGCCTGACCAGCTTCAAAATGAAGAAAAAGCTGTCAAAAAATATGAAAAATCTGAAGCTAAACGTAAAAAAGCAGAAGACAGAGCCGAAGTTAAACAGATGAATGCTGAATACAAACAAAAAATAAAAGAAATGGATGATGAATTTAAGAAACAGCAAAAAGATTTTAAACTTCAGGATAAGCTTCAAGGTTCGACATCACAGAATGATACAGTTGAAAAATATGAAGAGTTAAAGGCTATTCAGGAACAGAAGGCAGCTGCAAAAGAAGCTAAAAAGCAGGCAGCAGAAGCGCGTAAAAAACAAAAAGCCCTGGCAAAGGAAGTCAGAAAACAGGAAAAGTTAAAACAAAAACAGCAAAAAGAGCAGTTAAAGCAGCAGAAAAAACAAGCAGGCTAAATGACCTGCTGCTCAATAAGCTTTAATTTTTCATTGTGCGACATATGCTTTATCCGATATTCTTCTTTCATGGCTTCTGATTTTGTATCAAATTCTTTGGTATAAACAACTTTAACCGGTTTATGCGCTCTTGTGTACTTAGCACCTTTGCCTTCCTGATGAGCTTTAAAGCGCTTTTCAACGTTATCAGTATAGCCGCAATATAGCGAACCGCCTTCTATAAGCAGAATGTAGGTATAATACTTCTTATCCATATAAAAATTTTACAATAAAAAAGCGGTTTATATAAAAACCGCCGTTTATCCATTTTCTTTTATTTCTTATGTTCACATCTTTTTATTATACAAATGAAGAAAACCCTCCGCCTGAAGAGCAGGAAGAACCTGCACTTGCTCCTGAAAAGCTTCCGCATCCGCCTGCAGAAACTCCTGAGCAGTCAGTTCCGACAGTTGCAACAGCTGATGCAAATCCTGCCATAAAGTTAGATGTGGCTACTGTTTCTCCGTCTGTATATGGTGTATAGTTTGAAAAATCTATTGTTTGTGCAAAAGGATTTGAAGGACTGAATGTATCATATGAATTTTTTGCAAACCAGCTTTTTTCTGCCTGATAAGCTAAAGAACCTGCTGTTTCTGCTGTTTCTACCGGTCTTGCATTTGCTGTGTTGTTAAGATTGCTGGATGATTTAGTTTCGATGTTCATAAACTCTCCTTAATCTATTCTGTCCTCGTTACATCTATATAAAAAATTTTAAAATCTTTCGATTTCAGCATGGATGTTTTTATGTTACATTTCTTAATAAAAATATCAAAAAAATATCTTGACTGGTATTATAATAAGCAGAAAGGATGTGTTTATGTTAGTTAAGCGTATTGGTTTTAATAATTCAGTTCTACCGTTTTCAGGTAATAGCAGAAAGAAAGATGTTAACAAAGATAAAATAATAGTAATTCAGCCTTCAGCTTCAGATAAGGCTGCAAATAGAGCTATCAAAACACTTTTAATTAGCGCACTAATGACATCACCTGCTGTAATAAATACATCCTGTGATAAGTGGACAGAAGAGGATTTTAGCCATTGGGAAAACGAAAATCCAGCGCATTATAAAGATTATGTTTATATAATTCCTTCACGCAAAGTCGATGGAATAATGCTTCCTACTGATAGTGTAGAGATTAAACATGGCTTTGCTGCAAATGATAATTTGAATAAAAACTTAAATAATATGCTTAATAAATTAAATATTCCAAGAATGACAGAAGGTGAGCTTCCTGTGAGCATGTCATGGCTCGGTGACGGAGCATCAAAGCATGTTACACATATGATTCTTGACGGTGATGCCTCCAAGGATGGGAAATATGTCTATAATGTAACCAAATACTCTAATAGCGGAAATGAACAAAAATATACATACACGTTCTCTGATAACGGAAGTAAAGTTAATCTTAGTGTTAATTCAAATGGAGTAACTTCTGAATATACTCTTGCTGATGATGGAAATGAGATTGCATGCTACAAAAACACAGATGGTGAAGACATAAAATGTGCTGTTTTCTGTGAATCAAAACTTCCTAATGAAAACGGTGCAAAGGCTCACTGTGTTGTAAAAGAAAGCTTCGATGAAAATGGCGAAACAAGTGATCTTGCAGTAATGAGCAACTTTGATTTATGGTCTTATACTCCTGATAAGCTTTAAATATAAATCCTTAGATTGAGAAAATATAAACTTCTGATTGATGCTCTTTTACTTTCTAAAGTGTATTCTTGATATGTAAGAAGGATTAGGGAATCATGAAAAAGCTATTAATTTTTATTGCAGTATTTATACTAAGTATTTCAGGAGCTTTAGCTTCGGATAATCTTTTGAATACGGTAATTCTGGAAGGCACAGAGAGCGGTTATAATATAGTTCTGCGTTCTGACAGTATTGCAGGAGTAAGAAGAATAATTTCTTCGGATGACAAATTAACCCTTGATATAAAAGGGCTTAGCTCATCTAATAATCTAAGCACAATATATAAAAATACCTCTGATGCAAACAGCGTAATTGTCGAAAATATAGGCAATAATGAGGTTAAAATACACATTCAGGCAAAAAATATTGTTAATGCAAATATTATATTTGACACTCCTGCCTCAGCTCCGGTTGTAGTATCAGATAAAGTTTCTAATAACGCAATTGCATGGAGTGCTGTAGCCTTTGTAGTACTATGCTTTATATTTGCAAAAAGCAGAAATATTAAAGATGATCCTGAAGAGGAAATTGCAGAAGCTATACAGAAAAATATGCGCGATAGAGAGATTGCAATGTATAAAAATTATAAAAAAGAGCTTCTGACAATTCCAAGTATAGATTATAAGGTAAAGGATCCGCGTGTAAGGGTTGCAATTCGGCGAGCTGATACTATAAGGCATTTGCAAAGATCAGGCAGATAAACAGGGGATGAAACGTGGCAATCAGAGTTCTTCTATTATTATTATCACTGGTAATTATCGTTAATATTGTAATTATTATATGCAGCTATATTTTTGGTGTAAACCTTTACCAAAAACATGGAAAACAAATTCTAAACGGCTTTGGAATTCTTGTTTTACTAATTGTAATAATTTATATAGTACTTTCTATTTTAGGACTGGTATAAGAGAGGAGAAGTATCTGGTATGGCTAAAAATACAAATTTTGATAAAAGCAATCTTGCAACACCGGTAATGGTTATATTACTTGTGATATGTTTTATCGTGCTGTGTAACCCTATAGCAATAGTTGGAGTTGGTGAAAGAGGGGTAAAAGTTACTCTCGGACAGGTTTCTCCTAAAAGCTATACAGAAGGTGTTCATCTCGTAACTCCTTTTATTTCTAAAATTAAAAATATGGATGTAAAAACCCAGAAAACTTATATAGAAACTGATTTATACACAAAAGACATTCAGCAGGCTAAAATTTCTTATGTAATCAACTATAACCTTCAGCCGCAAAATGCCCACAAAATGTATAGGGAAGTCGGAACTAACTATGTTGATAATATTTTAATGCCTGTAGTAGAAGGTACCATAAAAGATGTTATAGGCAGATGGAATGCCCAGGATTTAGTTGCTAACAGAGAAACTGCTACTATTGATATATTAAAAAAGCTCCAAACCCAGCTTGAACCAAGATATATTAATGTAACCGGGTTCCAAATTACTGATATAAATTATTCAGGAGGTTTTGAACGCGCAATTGAAAGTAAGGTTACAGCTGAACAGGAAGCGCTGAAAGCTAAAAACAGAACAGTACAAATCCAGGAAGAAGCAAAACAAAAAATTATATCAGCAGAAGCTGAGGCTAAATCAATGGCTATTAGAGCTAATGCGCTCAGCCAAAATAAAGCCCTTGTTGAATATGAGGCAGTACAAAAATGGGATGGCAAGCTTCCTGAATACATGATGGGTAATTCAATCCCGTTTATAAATATGACTCCGGCATCAAGAAAAAGATAATAGATAATATTTAACCTTAAATAATCCTTAATCATCCGCTTCAATAATGAGGCGGATTTTTTTCATTCTGAACTTGAACGAAGTGCACCGGCAGTTAAACGTTAAAGAAATTATTTATTATTTGAGTAATTTGTTTTGCTGATGTTCCGTCACCGTATGGATTTGAAGCCTTAAGTCTTGTATTTTCTCTCGTATCTGAAAGAATTTGTTCACTTAATGATACAATTTTGTCGTAATCCGCACCTACAAGAACAGATACTCCGGCATCAATGCCTTCCTGCCGCTCTGTTTCATAGCGCATAACAAGAGTAGGACAGCCAAACGAAGGAGCTTCTTCCTGGATACCGCCTGAGTCTGTAAGGATTAATTTTGCATTTTTCATCAAATAAACCAGATAAGGATAATCCAGTGGTTGTAAAAGTTTTACATTAGAATAGCCGCCCAGACGCTCATGAATTTTTGTTTTAACATTCGGGTTCGGATGAACAGGTATAATAAATGTGTGGTCTGTGTATTTTTCAGCAAGATGCTTTATTGCCTCAATAATCCTGTCAATCCGTTCGCCATGATTTTCACGCCTGTGCGCAGTAATAAGAACAAGTTTGTCATTAATGTTTATGCCCTGTTGTAAATAGAAGTCTGCAGCCTGTTTCATTGTTAAATCAGATAGGCAGAACAGAGCATCTATAACAGTATTACCAACTACATGAATTTTATTTTCATCAATATTTTCTTTTAAAAGCGCCTGTTTATTTTTATCTGTAGGTGCAAAATGAAGTTCTGCAACTCTTGATGTCATCTGACGCATAACCTCTTCCGGGAATGGCTCGTAAATATCATAAGAACGCAATCCGGCTTCAACATGGAATACCGGAATTTTATTATAAAAGCTGGCTAACGCTCCGCATAATACAGTCATAGTATCACCCTGAACAATTGTTGCATCTATTTTATTACCCGAATAAACGCCGTTCAACGCATTTAAAATTCTTGTCTGAACCTCAAGCAGAGATTGATCCGGCTTCATAACATCAAGATTTATATCTGCTTTTAAACCAAAATATGAAAGTGTCTGATTAGAAAGTTCCTTTTGCTGCTCGGTGTTGCATACAATAACATTATATTTATCAGGCTGTTTCCTGAGTTCCAAAATAACCGGCGCAAGTTTTATAACTTCAGGTCTTGTACCAAAGACCACTAATATATTCTTCTTATTCATACTCTGAATTTTAATATAAAAATTTTTCTTATGCAATCAGCATTACTTATTTATATTATATCAATTTGGGGGATAAAATTTAAATATAATATTTTATAATTAGCAGGTAAAGGAGAGAAAAATATGTTAGAATTATACTATTCGCCTACCTGCCCGTATTGCCGCAAAGTACTTTCATTTTTTGAGTCAAATGATATTGACTTTACTCCGAAAGACGTTGCAAATTCAGATTACTATGATGAGCTTATGAAAATCGGAGGTATTGCTCAGGTTCCGTTTCTGGTTGATACAGACAACAATGAACATATGTATGAATCTGATGTGATAATTGATTACGTTAAGAATAATAAAAAATAAAAGGTGTATTATGTTTTACAACTACTACCGCCAGTCCGGTGATGCTGAATATAATGAATGTACTGCAAGAGGAGCCTGTTCAATTGCTCCTAATATATCATCATTGCAGGAAGTTCTGCTGATATTTTTAAAGCAGCTGGCTTTTTATGCAATCAAGCTTAATGAATTCGGACAGGATACGTCAAATATTGAAAATTCAATAATTGAAGGACTTTCTACTCTTGTATCAACTACTGATTACAGCGATAAGCTTCTTCTGAATATAGTGTCAAGGCTTTATAACACATTAAATAGTGCCAAGACCCTTTATCAAGAAGTTTGTGATGAAAAGAAAATTAACTGTGAAGACTTAAAATTTGAGCTTAAAATAGATACCGGAACCAGTCTTTCAAATATAATTACACAGGGAGAAAGGGCTTTTCTTGCAAAATACAAGAAAATCTCTACCAACCAGAAAAATCTTTCAGAAATTCTGCTATTTGTTCTAAAAAGTATATGTATGAATATTTTGCAGCTGCAAGACTTTGGAGTTGACACTAAAGATGCAGTTGCTGAAGTTTTAAACGGGCTGAATACCCTTAATTATTCAAAAATTCAAATCTCAAAAATAAAAGAGAAAATTAACAGGCTTGTTGAGGTTGATAACCGCCTGCTTGGTGAAATCAATGCAGCGCAAAAAAATGTTTACGGTGCACTAAAACATGCTGATGTTTCCCATTCTACCTCTCCAGGCAAAGCAATTCTTGTTTCAGGCGGGAGTTTAGACAATCTTTACGATTTACTGGAAACAGTAAAGGATGAAGATATAGATGTATATACTCATGGAGATTTGCTTATTGCACACGCTTTCAGCGGGTTTGCAAAATTTGACCGTCTAAAAGGTCATTACGGTGATTGCATGGAAAACTGCATTCTTGACTTTGCAACTTTTCCGGGCGCAATCTTTTTAACCAAAAATTTTTCTCAAAATCTTGAATTTTTGTACAGGGGGAGGTTGTTTACAACCGCTAAAATTCAGCCCCAGGGTGTGGTAAAAATAGATAATGATAATTATACTCCGCTTATTGAATCTGCACTGGCTGCAAAAGGCTTTGCAAAGGGCAGAGCAAAAGATAGCGAATTTGTAGGGTACGACAGCGAAAAACTTGATGAAATTATTGATGAAATTAGCAGTAAGTTTGAGAATAAAGAAATACAATATTTATTTATTGTAGGAGTTTCAACCTTTAGCTACAATAATCAGGAATATTTCAAAAAGCTGTTTAAATCCCTCCCTAAAAACTCTTTTGTAATAAGCTTCTCTTATGCAGAAGAGCAGCCGAACTTTTTACATTTAAATCTTGTAAATAATCTGCCTCTTATATATGGTGTTGCAGAACAGCTTTTCAAAAAAATACCTGTTAATTCAGACAGAATTGCATTCTTTTTAACAAGATGCGATGTAAGTTCTATCTCAAATATGCTTGGATTAAAGCTTAACGGCGCAAAAAATATTTTTCTTTCGAAATGTCCGCCTAATGCTATGAACCCTTCTGTCTTAAAGACACTGGAGGAAGATTATAATATTCATCTCACCTCAACCCCGAAAGATGACATCGAACGAATAGTTAACAAATAATAAAAACACCTGCTACGTAAGCAGGTGTTTTTACTTTTTATTAATTTAAAATTAATATCTGTAGTGAGCAAAAGCTTTGTTAGCTTCAGCCATTTTGTGGGTATCTTCACGTTTTTTGCAAGCTGCGCCAGAACCGTTAGAAGCATCAATCAATTCATTAGTTAATTTATCAATAAATGATTTACCGCCTCTTTTCTTAGCAGCTTCAATAATCCATGAAGAAGCAAGAGCAAATCCTCTGTCAGCTTTAACTTCGATAGGAACCTGGTAAGTTGAACCACCGATACGTCTTGCTTTTACTTCCAATAACGGAGTAGCATTAGTTAAAGCTTTCTGGAAGATTTCCATAGCCTTTTCATTAGTTCTCTCTTCAATTCTTTGCATTGTAGAATAGAAGATTTTTTCAGCTAATGATTTTTTACCGCGTCGCATAATGCGGTTAATAAATTTTGATATATCAACGCTGTTGTATACCGGATCTGCTAAAGGAATTCTTTTAGCTGGTTTAGAACGTCTAGACATTATTTCTTACCTCCTTTAGCATTTTTCTTAGCACCGTATTTAGATCTGCTCTGAGCTCTGTTAGCAACGCCGGCAGTATCCAAAGTACCTCTAACGATGTGGTAACGAACACCCGGAAGGTCTTTTACCCTGCCGCCTCTGATAAGAACAACACTGTGTTCCTGAAGGTTGTGACCGATACCCGGAATATATGAAGTAACTTCAAATCCGTTTGTTAATCTAACCCTTGCAACTTTTCTTAAAGCTGAGTTTGGTTTTTTAGGGGTTGTTGTGTAAACCCTTGTACATACTCCGCGTCTTTGAGGACAATCCATCAAAGCAGGAGATTTTGTTTTGTCAACGAGCTTTTTACGTTCCTGACGAACAAGCTGATTAATTGTAGGCATTTTTTTCTCCTTTTATTAGTTCTACATTGGCAAAATCATATCCTGAAACCCTTACGCATTCCGGTTATGACGGGACTGCCGACTCTTATACCGTTTTTAAAAATGATGGTTTGACCTCATTTTCTTTATTCAGGCGGGTCCTACGTCCTATTTTTGCCGACCGCTGCCGGTTTCCAGCACGAAAATTCCGGCTCAGGTGTAATATTATTAAACTACCACCAAAGCGTAATGTCAATAGCAGCATAAGTTTTGTATCTTTTCGTATATCAAATTTTTACCGGGTAATCATCGCTTATTTTCCAGCCGTCGTACATTATTAGTGCAGCACAGAAGCGGCGGTTTTTATTACTACTTCTAGCGCATCCGAAAGTTGAATTATTCATAAGGTCTTCTCTATCTCTAATTTGTAATACATTGTGTTGACCATATGGCAGCAGCATCTTTTTTTTGGTGTCTAGAGCAAAATAAAAGGTATCTTTGCCGTCTATCCCGTTGTCAATTGAGGCAACCGGATAAAAAAGCACATGTTGGCTTCCGTAAAGTGCTGCCGAACCGTCACTGAAATACATTTTTACTCCTCCTAGCGGAGCTTTACTATCATAATAATATTCTGTTTTCAGTGTTTTAATATAGCTTTTTAAATATTTATTAAAAAATTTAACAGAGCCTTCAGGAGTGTTGTAGCTTTCATCTCCCATCATATCCCAAGTGTCAAGTTCTCCATTTGCCAATTCAGACATTTTTATTGCCTGGTTAAATACAGTATAAAATTTTTGCATTCTTGTAACAAGAACCTGTTTTCTGTAATTGGCTGTAAGCGCAGGCAGTGTCATTGCCGCTACAATTCCGATAATGCCAAGGGTAATAAGTACTTCTGCAAGTGTGAAACCTTTATTTAAAGTTCTTTTTATATGCAGCATTTGTATTCTCCTTTAAAAAATAATGGTACTACTTAATATTATACATGTATTACATATAAATTTCAATAGTTATTACAAGCAGTGCTGCGTTTTTAATTTACAAAAACATACGTACAATGTTATAAGAGGTAAGAATGCAGCTAAAAAAAGAACTCGGAAAAAATATACAAAAATATAGAAAACTTAACAAGATTACCCAGGAAAAGCTTGCAGAAGCTGTAGGGCTGGAGATTAATAGCATTAGTTCTATTGAAACAGGGAAATATTTTCCATCTCCCGATAATCTTGTAAAAATAGCTGAAGCATTAAATATAGGATTGAAAGACCTGTTTGACTTTAACGGGGAGTATTCCTGCGAAGATTATATTGAAGAAATAAACCGGAATATTAACCTTATAAAAAACGATAAAACCAGACTTTGCGCCCTAAATTCATTTCTAAAAACAATAATATAAAAATAAATTAGTCTGGAATTAATTCAAATTAAAGTCGCCGTTTTTCTTGATATGTTCAACCAAACCACCGTCATTTAGCATTTGTATCATAACAGGCGGCAGCGGTTCGATAGGGATAATTGCACCGTTTGTAAGATCAGTAAGGATACCTTTTTCAATATCCAGGTCAAGCTCATCGCCGGGATTTATACCGTCAGTATCGCATTCTATTGCAAGAAGTCCTATATTAATCGCGTTTCTGTAAAAAATTCTGGCAAAGGATTTTGCTATAACAGCACCAACCCCTGCAATTTTAATAATCTGAGGCGCGTGTTCTCTTGATGAGCCCAGCCCAAAGTTATTACCGGCTACTACAAAGTCACCTTTGCTCATCTTTGAGGCAAAGTCAGGATCAGCATCTTCCAGGACATGTTTTGCAAACTCCGGAAGGTTAGAGCGCAGGTGAAATAATCTTCCCGGTGCTATGTGGTCTGTTGATATATTGTCCCCGAATGTAAATGCTTTTCCTCTCATAAAATCCTCTTTTCTGTCTATTTCTTATTCTATATTACTACAAAATATTAAATCTGTGATATAATTAAGAAAAATGAAGATTTGAGGTAAATTATGTATTTCAGCAGAAAATGTAAAATAACTTTTATATGCCATGGGGCAACTATATATTCAGATGAATTCAGATTCTCTGATGTTGATAACTACCCGCCGATTACCGAAAACGGCTATGAAGAGATGACAAAGATTTGTGACTATTTAAAAAGAAGAGCAATTAAAAATGATAAAATTTATTCTTCTCCAGCCACAAGAGCATTGCAGTCTGCCAAAATGGTTTCAAAAGTATACGGGAAAAAGGATTTCGAGATACTGGAAGATTTAAAACCAAGAAAATGCGGAAGCTTTAATGGATTGACCTTTGAACAGGTTGAGATTAAATATCCTGATTTGCTGAATCAACTTATATATGAACCTGAAAAGAGAACTCCGGAGGATGCTGAATCAGTGACAGAATTTATTACAAGAGTAGGCAAAACAATAAACAATGTTGTTGAGGCAAATCCTGGAAACAGAATTATTATTGTTACACATCCGGATGTAATCAAGGCTGCAATATGTGATGCTCTTAATATTCCGCATTCTTCATTGCAGCATATTTATATTAAAACCGGAAGCGCAACACAAATAAGCTACTATGAAAGCTGGAAAAGTCTTGTATATTCAGACTATACACCGCTGTAGTCCAGCAGGCATTTGTTTTCTTGAATTAGAAAATCCCTGCCTGGTTTAATGTCAATAAAATCCCATGGCAGCGGGTGTGTATAGCTGTAATTATCAAGAGCATAATAATCAGTATTAATATTGTATTTTTTTGCTGCTGATTTAAATGCTCCCAATTTTCCTCCATTTTTATATGTTTCTATAAGAAAATCACCCAGCCTTCTGTCGCCTCGTGATAAAACAGCCTGCCAGTAATCCCACTTTGCACTTGAAAATGCAGCTTTAACTCCGATTTTATGGAGTTCTTTTTTGAGGTATCTTTCTTTATCTTCCAGAGATTTTGTAGCTTCTCTGCCGCACCATTGAAAAGGTGTGTTTGCCTTTGGGACAAACGTTGAAAATCCGAAAGATATATCAAAACCCTTATATAAATTTTTAATTTTTTTTGCGAGTGCAATCATCTCATCAATATCAGCCTGTGTTTCTGTAGGAAGCCCAAGCATTCCGTAAAATTTAAACCCTTTTAAGCCTTCATTTGCTGCTATTTCAACTGCTTTTAATATCTGTTCTTCTTGAAGATTTTTGTTAATAACTTTTCTTAAACGTTCGCTTCCGGCTTCAATGGCAAGGGTAATATTTTTTTGTCCTGCTGCAATAAGGGTTTTTAATATTTCTGGAGTAATTGAATCAGTTCTCAATGAAGAAACGCTCATTTCAATCTTTTGCCCGCTTGCAATTTTTTGATATATATAATCACAAATTTTATCAAACTGCGGATGAGCACTTAACTGTGCACCGAGAAGAGCAATCTTATTAGTCTTGCTTAACCCTAATTCTATAGCATCAATTACATCCTGATAAGGCATAAATCTTAATGGCAGATTAAGATAAGAAGCCAGACAGAAGCCGCATCTGTTTGCGCAGCCTCTTGCAACCTCAAGAATGAAAGTATGAGGAAAAAATGCAGAGCCGCTCAGTATAGGCGTATAAATACATTCTTCAAGTCTTTTTGTAAGCTTTTTAACCTTTCCCTGTTTAATTGATGGAACATAAATTCCTTCAATTTTGGCAAGCTCGTTTAAAAGCTCACTTCTATCTTTTCCCTGCATATTTTTACATGTGTTAACTACCTGTAAATTTACATCCTCACCATCACCTATAATTATAAAATCAAAAAAGTCAGCATAAGGTTCCGGATTGGCAGAAACAACCGGACCGCCTGCAAAGATTAGCGGATAGTCATCTGTTCTGTGCGCAGCTTTCAGCGGAATTTTATACTTTTCAAGCATTGAAAATATTGTCAAAAAGTCCATATCAAATGAAAATGAAAACCCTATAAGGTCGATTTCCTCAGCTCTAAAACGAGTTTTAACAGTATCAGAACAAATTCTTTCAATATTGACATCTTCTATCTCATCAATAGACTTAAACATCCACAAATAGCCCAGTGAAGACATAGAAAACGCCTCACAGCCCGGAAATGCCATCCACATATTAAAGACTGCATTTTTATTTGTGTTAGGTGAGTATAGAAAGGTTTCAGTACTATTCATTATTTAATCCTGAAGATTGCGCTTCATTTATCGGAGCCAGATATAATTCATCAATAAGCACGCATATTGTTGCTGCAATTGCCGGGGAAAGAATAACTCCCCAGAAGCCCAAAAACTGTTCAGCAAGAAACAGCGCAAGAAATATCATTAATGGATGAAGCTGCATAAACTTGCCAAATAATATTGGTCTTACAATATAATTTGACAGCTGCTGTACAAGTAAAAATCCTGCTACAATAAGAATTATCTTCACAAGCCCGAGCGGGTAGGCAACAAGCAATATTACGCCAAGAGCAATTGTTGGTCCTAAAATCGGTATTATATCCAGTATACCTGTTATTAAACCTAGCAAAAGCGCATAATCAACGCCGAGTATCATAAGTACTACCATCATCATTATGCCTACAGCTGCCATAGAAATAATCTGTGCTCTGACATATCCGCCGACTTTTGTACTAATAGATGTAAGTATAAAAGATGCCTTATCTTTCATATTTGGCGGGAAAAATTCAAGAAATTTCTTTTTCAGATAATCTTTATCAACAAGCAGATAGTATATAATCATTGTTAATGCAACGACAATAATTGCTACCTGAAATATTCCCATAGTAATAGACCAGGATTGTGTTACTATGTTCTGAGCAACATTCTGGCTGGTATCAAAAATATTGTTAAAGGTAACTAAATCAGATAATTTATAACCGAAAACGCTCAGAGATGTAACATAGTTCGCTGCAGCCATAAGCTTTTGCGGTAAAAACATAATAAAAGTGCTTATTTCTTTATACGCAATTAGTAGAATAGGGATGAGCAATGCAAAAATTACTGCAACAGCAACTGTCACAGCGATTCCGGCAGCAGCATTACGTGTAAACTTTTTCCCTTGCAGTTTTAACACATAAGGGTTTAAAGCGCACGCAATTACGTATGCTGCGAAAAATAACAGTATAATTCCTGAAATTTTGGGAATAATAAATAACAGAAAGATAACTAATAGTAAAAATATCAGATTCTTTCCCGTAAAATATTCTTTAAGCATTTGCTCTCCTTAAACTAAAATACCCTTGTATTTTAGCTGAAAAATACAAAACATGCAATTAGCAGCCTAAATGTAAAAAGAATATCTTAAATATTGTAAAGAAATATTACAAAGATTTTAAAAAAAAGCAATTATTATATAGATATATACTTTATATATTTAAGAGTAATAAACACGAAGGACGAGACATGGGTTTCTTAACCGGCGCATTTCTAAAAATGTATACAACGCGAATGCGGATTCAGCTCCAACACCAGCTGACCACAGTCACCATGCGTCAAAACCGTATCACCAAGCAGATAGGTGATATGGAGAAAAAGATTACCCAGATGAAACAGGCTGCTACTATGGGTGTTTCTTCAAGTATGCAGATGTCAAATGCTCAAGCTGCAAGTATATTCCAACAAGCAGCTGCTGGTGCTGATACTAATGCTATGACAACAGCCAATGTTAACTATCAAAATACTTTGGCAATGAATGCTATGAATGCCCAGATGTCTAAGAGCATGATTGAACAATATTATGACCAGATGAGTGAGGCACAATTAGAACCATTGAAAAATATGGAAGAACAGCTTGCAATGGAAAAAGCAAACCTCGAATCCAGAATCAAGCTCATCGAAGGTCAGGAACAGGCTTCAAGAGAAATGGAAAAATCAAGCCAGAAAGACTTCGTTCCGGAATACACCGGTGGAGGTTAATAAACAAAATAAATTCAAAAAAGGTTCGGTCACCTCCGAACCTTTTTTATTGCTTATTTCCAATCATCAATAACAATTGCATCAGCCGGACAATTAAGAGCTGCATCAATGCAGGCAGCCTCATTTCCGCAAACTTTATTTTGATTTGCTATTGCATATTTACCGAATATATCAAAGACTTCAGGACTTATCTTTGCACAAGCGCCGCAGCCTTTACACCTGTTAGAAACACTTACAAACATATTATAAGTATTTCCTGAAATTTAGTTAAAACATCCTTCGTTATAGCTAATACAGGTTACTCATCATTAGAAATAACCTGAGCACCCTGCTTTTCAACAGGTAATGTCAAAATTTCAGCCTTAACGTTAAGATCATTCCAGGTATCTCGCACTATTGACTTAATCCGGTCAAGGTTATTTTTTTCAGAGATAATTAATATAGACGGTCCTGCACCGCTAAGCACACAGCCAAGAACATTTTCCTCGTGCTTGAGGTTTTCTATAATTTTTTCAAGTCCGGGCACAAGTTTCATTCTATAAGGCTGATGCAGTCTGTCTTTAAGTGCAAGTTTCATCAGTGCAGAATCCTTTGTATGAACTGCCTGTATAAACATTCCCATTCTCTGCGCATTATATACCGCATCCTGCATAGGAACTTCTTTAGGCAGTACTGATCTGGATATATCAGTAGAAAGTTCATATTCAGGAATACAAACTGTTAAAGTCCATTCCTCAGGCCAATCAATTTTTCTGTAAACTATGCTGCCGTCTTCCTCGCTTGATGTCAATGTAAGCCCGCCGACAATTGCCGGAGTAACGTTATCCGGATGCCCTTCAACTTCGGTTGCGATAGATAAAAGTGCAGCTTCATCTGCCGGTCTGCCTAAAAGTTCATTTGCTGCAAGTAATCCGCCGACAATAACGGATGCGCTGCTTCCAAGCCCTCGTGCAATAGGGATTTGAGAGTGAATATTTATCTTAAGTTCGCTTGGTGTCTGCCCGATCGAATTATAAAGCAGCTCTACAGCCTTGTAAATAATGCTGTTTTCATCCATAGGAATATGCTCAAGAGAGAATTCATCTGTTGAATCTTCATCAGCTATTACATTTATTTCAATCCCTGTGCCCGGAAGTACAGTTTCTTCAATAGTTACAGTATTATAAATTGGTAATGCAAGCCCCATACAATCAAAGCCGGGTCCCAAATTTGCCGTAGTAGCCGGCACTTTTACACTTACTTTCATATCTTCCTCATCATATAATTTTCCATAACATTATAGCACAAACATAAAAAATAGAGCGAATATTGCAATATATAACGAATTTGTAAAGACTTTAAAAAGCCAATATAATAGGTTTATGTATGAAATATACCCTTATTTTACAAATGACGGCTCAGTAGGCTTATACTCTCAGGCAGATAATGATATTTACCATTCAACATACGGTGCGCTTACTGAAGCTTATGAAAAATTTATTCTGCCTGCTGATTTGGAAAAATTTTTTCAAAAAAACTCTGAAATAAAAATTTTAGATATTTGTTTTGGAATCGGATATAATTCAAAAAGTTTTCTAAATTTTATATATAACGCTCAGATAGATACTGATAATATCTTAAAAGACAAATGTATCGCCAAGTTATATACCGATAACACTATTTGCAAAAATTCTATATCAGATGCTGTAAAAAATAAAAATTTAAAAATTTATATTAAGGCAATTGACACAGATAAAATTTTGGCAGGACTTGCACCGTTTGTAATTTGCAATAAAAAAAATCTGCCAAAGAATTATAAGCTTCCTTTTAAAAATGAAAAAATAGAGAAATTGCTAAATAAACCGATTAAAAATAAAATAAAATTTTATGAAGAAATAAATTTAATTTTAATGATGAAAATGTTTGAAAAATGCCCTGAAATTTTCAACACGCCTGAAGTTTTTGAGATATTAAAATCTAAAAAATACGAACAATTTTTTGCGAAGAATTATGCACTTTTAGCAGCATTTTATAATTCACAGACAGGTTTATATACCCCTCCAAGGTGTCTATCTACCTTTTTACATAATATATATTATCGGTATGTATCAACAAGTTATAAAAAGGCATCTAAATGGCTTAAATTAAACGATTTTAATTTTGACTTAAAAATAGAAGATGCAAGAAAAGAATTATTATCGGACAACAATCTCTACAATTTTGTATTTCTTGATGCTTTTACTCCGGCTAAGTGCCCTTGCCTTTGGACAGTTGATTTTTTTAAGCTGCTTTATGAACATTTAGATAAAGACGGAATGATATTAACTTATTCAAATTCAGCTGCTGTTAGAAACGCTTTTATTAATGCGGGATTTTTTGTCGGGAAAATTTACACGCCATCTTCAGATAAATTCATGGGTACCATAGCTGTTAAGAATAAAGCTCTTATAAAATATGACCTCTCAGAATACGATTTAAGCCTTATTAAAACTAAAGCAGGTATATTTTATAGGGATGAAAATTTAAACGCCACTAATGAGGCTATTATAATGAGTCATCAGAAAGATGTCCAAAATTCTGATTTAATATCAAGTTCTAAATTTATAAAAAAGTACAAACGAAATTCCAAATAAATACTCTATTGTTAAGTCCATTTGCAGTCAAACATTGAAGCAAGCTCTGTTATTTTATCTTCTAGTGCTTGCGATGTGCGATTGCAACACCGAAAAAAGTTTGATGTTACTTTTAATGTTCAGTTAGTTATCTGCATTTCAATAATTATAGATCTTTTCTCAAGCACGCTTCCGCGCTGCTCTCGCTATCGTTTCGAAAAGATATATAGTTATTGAAATGGTAGATAGTACTTTTTTTATCATAAATTAAAAATCTGTTTTCCAGGGGCATATGAAATTTCTGTAATAACATTATCGGTATATAACTTATAGATACATTCTTATTAAAATATTATTGGTATATATCTGGGCGTTATATTAATTTAATCCTGATTAACTTTGGGAATTTTTCGCAGTTCAATTTCATATCCAAAAAGTTTCGCAAAAAATTCTGCATCATCATATCTGAGTGTTCCAAGCCGCATTTTATGAGAAAGTCCGTCCGGAGTATATTTTTTATCTCCCTTTTGTGTTGCTATTTGTGCGAGTTCTTTAAGGGTTATACATTCTTTTGCCAGTAATATCTTTACAAATTCTCTTGCTGTCATATATTCCTCAAGTAATATTCTACAAATTATTGAGCATATAGACAATTTTTAGATATTAGGTTATAATAAATGATATATATATCTTAATTAAGATAAATAAATCATTTAAATTGTATTATTTCTTTACATAGGGAGGTATCATGAAAAAAGCGTTTACTTTGGCGGAAGTATTGATTACATTAGGGATTATCGGAGTTGTAGCAGCTATGACAATGCCATCCTTAGTCGGGAAATACAGGCAAAAAACTGTTGAGGCAAGATTGGAAAAATTTTATTCTGCAGCAAATCAGGCAATAAAGCTCTCTGAACTAAAAAACGGACCAAAAGAATATTGGGATTTATGTCAAGGCGTAGCGGGCGGTACAATGTCTTGTGAGGATTGGTATAACAAATACCTTAAAGATTATCTGAAAACTATACGTGTCGAACATTTTAATGATAAGTATCAAAATACAGCTGCCTGGTTTGCTGATGGAAGTCTTATGGTAATAAAATCTGGTTTTGACATCTTCTTTTATCCTTTTGCGAAGGATTTTGATAAGGAGAAATTTTTTACTTCAGATGAGTCTGGGGCTTATACTCGTCAGGATTCCGGAAAAAAGTTTTTTGCGTTCTCATTTCGCCCAGGTTTGAGTGATATTAGTTCTCAACTCTATAAAGGTAAAGGCATTGAACCTTATCGGTCTTTAGATTGCAAAAAAGAAGACGGTAATTACATATGCAATACTTTAACTCATGAAGAGTTGCTGAATAATAGTTCTTACGGGTGTAATTCTACAGCCCGTTATAAGAGTTACTGCACTGCTTTAATACAGGAAAACGGCTGGAAAATTCCTGAGGATTATCCGTTCAAGTTTTAATAATATTTAAATATTTGGCAAAACTCACAATAAAATTTATAATAAATAATTATGAATAAGTATGATGTAATTATTATTGGAGGCGGGACTGCCGGATGCGCTGCTGCATATACAGCAGGAAAGCTCGGTTTAAAGACGCTATTAATCGAACGAAAAGTTCATCTGGGCGGTACAATTACTTCAGGTCTTGTTGTTCCTGCCATGAAATGCGGCGATAATCAGATTAACACAGAATTTTATTCGGATTTAACTGCTGAATTAAATAAACTTGGCGGGCAAGCGACTTATCAGGACAATCCCGGCTGGTTTAATCCGGAGCTTACCAAAATGGCTTTGGATAATCTTATGCTAAAAGCCAACGTGGAAGTGTTTTTTGATACCCATATACAGGATGTAATAGTTAAAGACAGGAAGATTAAGCGTATTATAATCTCCAAAGAAATTTTATCGGTATATAACGACGAGATAGAAAGTGGTAAAGAAAAGTTATCGGTATCTATCGGGGCGAGATACGTAATAGATGCAACCGGAGATTGCGAAATCGGAAAACTTTGCGGGTGTAAATTTTTAGAAGAAAAAGATGAACATCAGCCGGTAAGTTTACGGTTTATGATGGGCGGTGTTGATGTTCCTCATTTTGCAGTCTGGCTAAAGAACTATGATCCTGACAGAAATGTTACTACTGTTGAGGATGTAGATGGGTTTATACATCTTTCTACTGCATATACCTGGGATAAGGACAAGAAATGGGCTCTTGCTCCTCTATTTGATGATGCCGTGAAAAAGGGGGTACTGAAAGATCATGACAGAAACTACTTCCAGATATTTACAGTAGCCGGAATGCCTACTACAATTGCATTTAACTGCCCTAGAATCGTCGATTACGCTAATAATCTTGAGGTTAAAAATATCTCCAAAGCTCTTATACTGGCAAGACGTATTATATACAGGCTTGCAGAATTTTGCAGAATATACCTTCCCGGATTTGAAAACAGTTATATTTCTAACATTGCAGATATGCTTGGAATAAGGGTTTCACGCCGAATTAAAGGAAAATATGTTTATACTATTGATGATGTTAAATCCGGTAAGAAATTTGAACATCCTGTAGTTGTTTCCAATTATCCTATAGATGTTCACTCTAAAAAACGCGGAAAATCAACGCTTCACATTGTACAAGATTATCAGCTTCCATTGGAAAGTCTTATGTCAGATGATATTGATAATTTATTTGTAGCCGGAAGGTGTATATCGGCAGACTTTATGGCACAGGGCGCTCTGAGAGTTCAGGCAAGTTGCTTTTCTATGGGAGAAGGCGTTGCCAAGTATATTAAGACTTTATTTTAGAAATCAGAATTTGTGCTGCATTTAATAGCGGGTCAATCGTTGTTGAGAACGGCGGGGCATAAGTTATATCATTCTTATAAAACTCATCGACTGTTAGTTTTCCTAACAATGCAGAGGCAATTGTATTAATCCGCTTATCGACATCACCTGAGCCGAGCCCTTGCGCACCAAGCAATAAACCTGTTTTTTTATCAGCCACTACCTTTAATGTAATATTATTAGCATCTGGCATATAGCCAACTTTATCATTTTTTGTAACAGTTGCACTTACAGGGTAATAGCCGAGTTCTGCGGCTCTCTGTTCCGTAACTCCTGTCATAGACATTGTAAGTCCAAGGCAGCGCGTAACAGCTGAACCTAAAACTCCGTCAAAAATATCTTCAAACCCGCAGGCATTCATTGCAGCACAGCGCCCTTCTTTATTGGCATTTGACCCCAGAGGCATCCATATAGGGGAATTATTTATTAAAAGATTTTCTTCAACACAGTCACCACAGGCATAAATATCAGGAACATTTGTTTCCATTTTTTTGTTAACCTTAATTGCACCGGTAGAACCAAGAGCAACACCAGCTTCAACAGCGATTTCAACGTTGGGCGTAACACCGGCACATATACAAACCATATCTGTGTCAAGAGCTTTACCCTTATCTGTTTTAATCATATTAACGCCGTTATTATCACCTGAAAACTCCGTTACGGTTTCAGAAGTAAAAATGTTGAATTTGCCATTGCTTATAGATAAAAGCTGATTTTTAATAAGTTCAGACATTTCATTGTCAAACAGGCTCATAATATACGGATTGCGCTCAAGCAAAGTTGTATTAACGCCCTGCCGCACAAATGCCTCAAGCATTTCAAGTCCGATATAACCGCCGCCTATAATAACTGCATGTGATGAACTTTCTAATTTATTACGTATTGCAATGGCATCTTCAATGGTTCTTATTGTAAAAACATTATTTAAAGCACGATTTTTAATTTTAGGCACAAAGGGTCTGGCGCCTGTTGCGATAATCAGCTTGTCATACTCGGAAAGAAAAGCGTTTTTCTCTTTTCTATTCTCTACAAGCACCTGTTTTGAAAAAGGAATAATTCTGGTGACTTTATGCTCCAGATGTACAAAGATATTATCTTTTGCAAATTCCTCCGGACTTCTCACAAGAAGCATTCTGTAATCTTCAAAGTTGCCTTCAATATAATACGGGATACCGCATGCAGAATATGAAACATGCGTATCATCTGTATATAGATTAATTTCAGCATCAGGAAGCAATCTCCGGGCTTTTGCTGCCGCTTTTGCACCTGCTGCCACTCCGCCGATAATAATAATTTTCATAGTAAATTTATACTAACCGGCTTTAAAAATAATTACATTATCTTTCCGGCTAATTTAATCCGGAGGTTGCCAGAAACGTTTCACGCATAAATTCACAATAACAGTCGACATCATCTTTGAATTCGTCTGCTTTATTAATTAAATCTCTTAATTCAACAATAATTTTTTCTTTTTTCAGTTCTTCATACATGATACACACTCTCCGATAACTATATTTTTGAAAACGGACAACATGGAGAAAAACTTTAATATTTACTAACTCATTGTTACAAAGATTAATGTTTCTGATATAATAACTTCATAAGAAATTAGGGAGAGAAAATTATGACTACACAGATTATTGAAGCCAAGAATGGCAGAATTACCGAACAGATGGAATATATTGCAAAGAAAGAAGGCGTAAGCCCTGAATTTGTGCGGGAAAAAGTTGCTTCCGGACGCGTTGTTATCCTTAAGAATAATAAACGTGATGATGTTATTCCTACCGCAGTAGGCGAAGGTATGACTGTAAAAATTAATGCTAACATTGGAACTTCAATGGAACGTTCTAATGTTCAGCAGGAGCTTGATAAAGTAAGAATTATAGAAGCTACAGGTGCTGATGTTTTAATGGATTTGTCAACAGGTTCTGATATTGACGGAACAAGAAAGCAGATTATTGCCGCTACAAAGCTTCCTATTGGTACAGTGCCTATGTATCAGGCAGGGAAAGAGGCTCTTGATGAACACAAGGATATAGCTAAACTTTCTAAAGATAAGCTATTTTCTGATATTGAAAAACAATGTAAAGACGGAATTGATTTTATAACCGTACACTGCGGAGTTACAAAGTTTGTAGTGGATCAGCTTGAAAAGCAAGGCAGAGTAATGGATATAGTTTCACGCGGCGGGTCAATGCTTGCTTCATGGATTAAGGCAACAGGCAGAGAAAATCCTCTTTATGAATACTATGATGAGTTGCTTGAAATCGCAAGAGAATATGATTGTACTTTATCACTAGGCGACGGCTTAAGACCCGGCTGTATTGCTGATGCCGGCGACAGAGGTCAGGTTGCGGAAACTCTTGTTCTGGGTGAACTTGTGAAAAGAGCACGAGAAGCCGGAGTTCAGACAATGGTTGAAGGTCCTGGACATGTGCCTTTAAATAAGGTTCCGGCAATGATTGAAACTATAAAAGTTTTGACGGATTATGCTCCTCTGTATGTTCTTGGGCCGCTTGTCACAGATATTGCGCCGGGATATGACCATATAACATCGGCTATCGGAGGAACACTTGCTGCTATGCATGGTGCAGACTTCTTATGTTATGTAACACCTGCTGAACATATCGGGTTACCTGATGCAAAACAGGTAAGAGAGGGAATTATTGCAAGCAGAATTGCCGCTCATTCAGCAGATCTTGCAAGAGGTAATAAAAAAGCATATCAAATGGATTTGGATATGGCTATTGCACGCAAAAATCTTGATTGGAAAGCTCAAAGAGCTGCTGCCATTGATAAATGTACTCTTGAAGATATTGATGACGGTGAACCTTGTACAATGTGCGGCAAATATTGCAGTGTTAAAATATTTAAAGAATACTTTAACGAGTGTAAATAATTAACTTAATTTTATCTAGCAAAAAAAATCTTTTACTGAACTTATATTCTCAGTAAAAGATTTTTACTTTATAAAGGAGGTGCAAATGCCTATCAATAATATTTCATTTCAGGCAAAATTTGTTAAGAATGATGCAATTATGACCATTAGCGCCAATGAAATTGCAAACGGCAGAGCTGATGAATTAGCTTCTGCTCTTAATTCTCTTTCAAAACATCACTCAAATACTGTGCTTAAAGTTTCTAAAGATGAAAATGGCTATAGTGTAAAAAATTTGTATAATAATAATATCTGCATCCTAAAAAAACTTACTTCAAAAGAAATAAAAAAACTGGGTGATGTAAGCTCGAAGGAATATAAACAGCTTTTTAATGATAAAAATCTTCCTACACCTTCAAAGGTAAAAAAAATGACAAATCTCATTGCAAATAACTATTTTACCAATCACATTCCAGACTATACTTTAGGAAGAAAATTGGATGAGGCTTTTTAAAAAATGTTTATACAACCAACTACTAGCATTAATGAACCGAAGTTGCCATTTCAGGCAAAGTTTTTAAATAGTGAAGCATTGAAGCATATTGCAGGTTACGCTGTAGAACATGGAAAATTTGATAAGCTAAATCAGGCAAGAAAAAATATTGATACTGCATGTCTTCAGACAAGACTCAGGGTTGATATAGGTGATGACGGTGGAAAACCCTTTGTAACATTTACAAGATACAAACCTAAAAACTCTGTAATAGTAGCAAAAAGCATGGATGATTTAAAAATTGACAAGGTTTCGCTATTCAAATCTGATAAAAAGCAAAATATTTTAAAGTTTGCTTTTGAAAAAATAATTAAATTAGGCAATAACGCTCCGAAAAATAACATGTATAAAAAAGTAGTAATAAACAAATAATTAGTCAATTTCGTTATACACAAGCTTTTTTCTAAGGCTCCATTGAACAAGTGTCAAAATAAGAATTATAACAAACAGAACATAAGCAATGGCGCTTGCTTTTCCAACATTGAAGTATTCAAAAGCATTTTTGTATATTGCGTACACAAGAACGTTTGTACTGTCAAGCGGTCCACCCTGCGTCATTAAATAAATTAAGTCAAAAATCTGGAATGAATTGATTGCGGTAATAATAACCACAAAAAATATCGCAGGTGATAAGAGCGGTATGGTTACATACCGGAAAGTCTGCACCGGATTTGCTCCGTCAATTTTAGCAGCTTCAAACATACTGTCTGAAATTGCACTTAGTGAAGAAAGAAAAATTATCATATTATACCCGATAAGCTTCCAAACCGAAACAATAATGAGCGCCGGCATAGCCCAATGCGGATCATAAAGCCAGTTGATATGAACCTGCAAAACCTTATTCAGCAAACCAATATTAGGGTCAAATATCCACTCCCAAACAATTCCTATTACAATCATTGGCGTAATAAACGGCAAAAAATATGCTGTTTTATAAAATTCCGCACCTCTGATTTTGGTATTTAAAATTGCTGCAAGAACAAGAGGAATTATAACCCCGAATAGGGAAACAGATACTGCAAAAACAACAGTATTAAGAAAAATTTTAAAAAACAGCGGCTCTGAAAAAATCTCCATGTAATTATCAAACCCGACAAATTGTATTGGATTTAATAAATCCCACTTTACAAAACTTAAACCAAAAGAACAAATAACTGGAATTATTATAAATATAAAAATTCCAAGTACAGCCGGCAAAATAAACACCAGCCCTGCACTCTTTTGATTATTTGAAATATTTTGAAATAAATTTTTAATCTTGTTCATGGTATGATAATAAATATTATAAAATAAAAAGAGGTGAGAATTAACATTATGAAAAAATATGAACATGCTTTTGGAAAAAATGACATCAGAGGTATTTACGGAGAAGATATTACCGAAGAATTGTACAAATATACAGGCAGAGGGCTTGTTGAGTATCTCAAACTTCAATCAGGATTAAATCCTTCTGATATGTGGATTACAGTCTGTATGGATGCAAGAACCCACTCACCTGCACTTTCTGAAGCATTAATTGACGGTATCACCTCAACAGGAGCAAATGTTGTTAACCTTGGACTTGCGCCGACTCCTATAGGGTATTATTCAGAAGCCGCAGGAGTTCCCGCAGAACTTACAGGCGGTAAAAACATCACAGCTGCGTGTATCATAACTGCCAGCCATAATCCAAAAGAATATAACGGCATGAAGATGACTTATAATCGTCAAACACTTAATGAAGAACAGATTAAGAAAGTAAGAGATTTAACTTTTAAAGAATTTGATAAACCGGAAACTCAGATTAACATAGGTACAGTAAAGACTTACAATATTATACCGGATTACATAAAAGATATGGAAGAACGCTTTGGACATATCGGAAAGGGTGTAAAAGTTGTTGTCGACAGTGCAAATGCCACAGGCGGCATAGTAGGACCGGAGCTATACAGAAAGCTCGGCTGCGATGTTGTAGAATTATATTCTGAACCGGATGGAACTTTCCCTAATCATCACCCAAATCCGAGTGTTGAAAAAACTCTTGATGTGTTAAAGCTTACAGTAGTAAAAGAAAATGCTGATGTTGGTATTGCCTATGACGGAGACAGCGATAGAATTGGTGTTGTTGACAATAAAGGCAATTTCCTTACAGGCGACAAACTTCTTTTAATCTATGCGCTTGACCTTATTGAAAAATACAAAAAAGAAGGTAAATGCCCTAAAATTGTCAGTGAAGTAAAGTGTTCGCAAGTGCTTTATGACACTATAGACAGCTGCGGCGGGGAAGCTGTTATGTGCAAAACCGGTCATGGTTACATTAAAGAAAAGATGAAAGAAACAGGTGCTGTTCTTGCGGGAGAAATGAGCGGGCACACTTTCTTTAAAGACAGATACTACGGCTTTGATGATGCAATCTATGCAGGCTGCCGGATTATTGAAATTATTGCGAAACACAAAGCTGAAAATCCGAATTTTACAATCCAGGATATGCTTGAGCCATACAAAAAAGTATGTTCATCTCCGGAAGTAAGATTTCCTTGCCCAAATGAACACAAAAAACCTGTGCTTGAAAAAGTAAAAGCTTTTGTTAACGAAGATAAAAGTATATTTGGCTCAACAATAAAAGACATTATCACTCTCGACGGTATGAGGATTGTATTTGACGGCGGCTTTGCACTTATAAGACAAAGTAATACTGAACCTGTATTTACACTCAGATTTGAAGCCATAACCCAGCCGGAATGCGATAAATTCCAGGCTTGTATGATAAATCTGCTAGAAATGGCTTTAGAAGAAATTAAAGTAAAATAACTAATAATCAAATAAATCTTTAAGAGATATTCCAAGAGCTTTTGCAATTTTATTAACACGTGAAAGCGGAATATCTCTGTGTGCATTTTCAATATTTGCGATGTAAGAATTATCTGCATCAATTTCAAAGCTGAGCTCTTCCTGAGTTAGTCCTTTTTCTTTTCTGAGAAACCTCACCCGCTGTCCAAATTTTTTGTGAAAAACTTTATCTAACTTTTTAGTCATAAATTAAGATATATCAAATAATATGAATAAAAATATTGCTATTTTGGAGATTTTATGCCATAATAATAGATGTAATCTGTATTTATAGGGAGTAAAATTGTATGACAAAACAAGCATTTACATTAGCAGAGGTTCTTATAACCCTGGGTATAATAGGAATAGTTGCAGCAATGACACTGCCAACACTTATTCAGGCTAACAAAAATGCCGAAGTGGAAGCAAAGCTAAAAAAAGTATATTCTGTAATGAACCAGGCTATATTAAGAGCAGAAATAGATAATGGTCCAAAAGAGTATTGGGATTTTTCAGATGCTAACTTTTTTGATAAATATTTTGCTCCATACTTGCAGGAAGTATCAGTTAAAAAATTTCAAAGCTTTGGTGGTCAAAACATAGCAGCATATTTTTCTGATGGAAGTGTGTTAGTCAGCAAAGGAGCTTATGATTATTTCTTTTTCCCTAATGCAAAAAATTTTGATGCTGAAAGTTTTGCTACTACAAGTGAAACAGGATCTCTTATGGGAAGAAAAGATTGCGGTATAACATACTTTGCATTTCAGTACGCGCCAGCATTGAATGACCTGAATCATAAATATCATTATAAAAAAGGATTTGAACCATATAAGGCATCATTAGATGAACTATCAAAAGAAGCATTAAGCGGTAATGGCAATAGCTTTTCCTGCAATAAAAATAGCTCTGTAAAAGTCTGGTGTACAGCATTAATTCAGCTCAACGGGTGGAAAATTCCGCCAAACTATCCGTTTAAGGTTAAGTAACAGTTACAATAGACTTGATTTTTAAATATTTGTATGTTAATTTAAGTCTGTCAGAAAAGTTTAACCTGAATACGATTTCAAGGGCTTGGCGCTCAAGCGGGGCAAATGAGGCTTCGTGGCTATAAGTCATCAGCTTATAGGAGTTAAAGCAATAAGCATGTTTTTGACGTATTCACAATATAAGTAAAATGTTTAATTACTAATTTTATGAAAGGTAAAATCAATGGATTTAGAAAACAAAGAAGAAATTACAGTTGAAGAAGCTGCTGCAGAAGTAACTGAAAAAGCTCCTGAAGCTCCTGTTGAAACTGAAGAAAAACCTGCCAGAGGCAGAAAAGGCCGCGGAAGAAAACAGAAAATCGAAACTTCTGAAGAAAAACCTCAGAGCGAATGGACTGAAAGAGTTGTTCAAATCAGCCGTGTAACAAAAGTTGTTAAGGGCGGTAAAAAATTAAGCTTCAGAGCAATCGTTATTGTAGGAAACCAAAAAGGTCAGGTAGGCGTTGGCTGTGCTAAAGCTTCCGAAGTTATTATAGCTATTCAAAAAGCTATTGCTGACGGCAGAAAAAATCTTATTACAGTTCCTATATTCAAAACAACAATTCCTCACCCGATTACAGGTAAATCAGGCGCCGGTGCTGTAATGTTAAGACCAGCCTCAGAAGGTACAGGTATTATTGCCGGCGGTGCTGTTCGTTCAGTTCTTGAACTTGCAGGTATCGGCAATATTCTTTCAAAATCTTTAGGTTCAAAATCACCTCTTAACGCGGCTAATGCAACTATGGACGCATTAAAAAGATTAACTCCGTTCACAGAAGTTGCTAAAAGACGCGGACTTACAATGGCAGAACTTTTAAATTAGTCACTGCTCTAATTGTTTTTAAAAGTTGAATTATAATAATAAAAAGGAAAAATATTATGGCAGAAAATAAACAAATAAAAATTAAACTCAAAAGAGGTTTAATCGGCGCTTCTGAAGCTCAAAGAAGAGTTGTAAGAGGTTTAGGTCTTACTAAAAAAGATCAAGTTGTTGAGCACTTCAACACACCTACTATTATGGGTATGGTTAACAAGGTATCACACCTTTTAGAAGTAGCAGAATAATTTATCGAAAGAAAGAGGAAATAAAATGGCAAATACAATAACATTAGAAGATTTAAGACCTGCTGAAGGTTCTACTCATAAATCTAAACGTGTAGGCAGAGGCCGTTCATCAGGCAGAGGTAAAACTTCTTGCCGCGGTCATAACGGTGAAGGCCAGCGTTCAGGCAGCTCTTCAAAAAGAGGTTTTGAAGGCGGTCAGATGCCGGCTTACAGAAGATTACCAAAATTAAAAGGCTTCCAAATTATAAACAAGCTTAACTATGCTGAAATTACAGTTACTAAACTTGAAAGATTAGGTATGAAAGATGTTTGTCTTGATTGCTTAAAAGAAGCTAAAAAAGTTCATCCATCTTGCGATGGCTTAAGAATTATTGGTAATGGCGAAATTAAAACTGCAGTTAACGTTAAAGCAAGCTACGTAACACCGTCAGCTAAAGCTAAAATTGAAGCTGCAGGCGGAAAGGTTGAGTTAGTATAATGGCACAGGGAATGAGAATGCCTTCTACCGATGATTTGATGTCAATGTGGCATGCTTCCGGTTTAAAGCAGAAAATCATATTTACTTTCATAATGATTGCAGCATTCAGATTTGGAGCACAATTACCGCTATACGGTATAAACAATTCTGTATTCAGCAACATTGCGCAAGGTAATAATATAATCGGATTTTTGGATTTATTTTCCGGCGGTGCCTTGGGTAATGTATCTATTTTTGCATTAGGTATAGGTCCATTTATCACATCTTCAATCATTGTCCAGCTTATTTCTGTAGTTATTCCTTCACTGGAAAAATTGCAGAAAGAAGAGGGAGAAGCAGGAAGAAGGAAATTATCGCAATATACCCGTATATTTACAGTGGTTCTTGCAGTATTCCAGTCATTAATATTTATGATGTTCATGCACCATTTACCGGGTGCAATTCAGCCTAACGTAAACCATTTGATGTTTTATGTAAGCTCAATTACAGTTCTTACAGCAGGGGCGATGCTTGTTATGTGGATTTCAGAGCTTATTACAGAAAAAGGTATTGGTAACGGCGGTTCTTTAATCATCTTTATAGGTATTCTTTCAGGGATACCGGTTTATGCTTCAAGAACTGCCCAGATGGTATCACACAGTACACAATTGCAATTAGGACTTATAGCGCTGCTTGCAATATTCTTCTTAACAATGGTGTTTATTGTTATAATGCAGGAAGCTGTGAGAAAGGTTATCATCGTAAATCCGAAACGTCAGGTTGGAAACAAAGTTTACGGAGGAATGAACTCATATATTCCTTTTAAACTTAATCCGGGCGGAGTAATGCCGATTATCTTTGCTGTTGCAATTTTGTTATTCCCTTCAACAATTCTCAGTCTTGTTGGACAGGCTAACTTTAAATCTGTTGCAGTTAAGGATGCGGTTATGAATCTGGCACACTGGTTGAGCCCTGACGGTATTGTATATTATGTAATGTATTTCTTATTAATTGTGGCATTAACATTTTTCTACGCATCAATTATGCCGAATATGCAGCCGAAAGATATTGCTACAAATCTTAAGAAATACGGTTCATCTATACCTGGGATTAAGCCTGGCAAACCAACTGCCGAAGCATTAGATAAAATTCTTACAAAAACAACATTTATCGGTGCTATGGGGCTTGGGATTATTGCATTGGTTCCGTCTTTTGCAAGTTATATTACAAATATAAAAACTTTGCAGGGTATCGGTGCAACTTCATTAATAATCATGGTTGGTGTTGCTCTTGACTTGATAAATCAGGTGAGAACCCACTTGCTTGCAAGAAATTATGAATCTTTCCTGAAAGAATAATAATAATTGCATAATAATAAAAAACGACCTTAGCAATATGGTCGTTTTTTTTATGTAAAAGTAAATATATTTGATTTAGAGACGATAGCGGGAAAGGAGAGCGTGTCCGAAAAAATAAATATGTTTACTTAGAAACTAGTTATTTAACTTTAAACGGATAATCTTTTGGTATTTTCCAGTTATTAGCTTGAATCAGAGCAGTACACCATACTTTTACTTTTGCATTTTTTGTGCAGGCATAAGTATGACTTCCGGTCATTTCATCCGTTGTAAGGTCATTTAAGTTCCACTTATATGGCTCAAACCCTTTTTTATAATGAAACTTATTAGCCTCAGTGTTTTGTGAAGGAGCAAACCTGAACGCGAAAAATGTTATACCGCAATCTTCGCGAGACTGAGTACCATCTTCACCTGTTGCTCCAAATCTATCAGGATTAAAATTTTTTCCATTAGGATAAAAATAAAAATCTAACGCATTTTGCGAATTTGATTTATTTATCTTACCAACTAACACAGAACCATCACTAAAATACAGTACGGTATTAAATCCTAATGAATTATCAAATGTGTATGATTTAGTAGTTTTAACATATGGAAGAAAATATTTTTCTATACCTTGCTTACACTCATCTGAATTAACATTGTCATTATCATCGGTACTGCAACTAAATTGCCAATATTCTTTTGGTCCGTTATCAATTTCAGACATTAATACTGCCTGATTCATTACTGTATATACTTTTTTTAGTCTTGCTTCTACTTCAACATTCTTATTAGTTTGGATTAGCGCCGGAAGAGTCAGAGCAGCAACTACTCCTATTACTCCTAAAGTAATCAAAACTTCTGCAAGTGTAAATCCATTTTGTTTATCAATCTGATAAAAAGTGTTAATTTTTCTACGGCTCTTATTTAGCTTAGGATTTGGGTACCCCCCCCCCGAAACCTTTGTCATTACTATGTTTCGCATAATTATCCTCCTTTTATTATTTATAATTATATCATATTAATATAAAGTTTTCAATAATATAATACAAAATCATTAACTCTTTTGAGCTGTAAATGTAAATAAAAATTACTTATTTCCGGCAATGTTTTACAAAGAATAAAAGGATAGTATGTATATGTAAATCCTCAACTCTTCTGATTGCTCAGTATTTGCCCCGCCGGTTTTGGACGGGGCTTTTCTTTTTAAACTGGACAAGAGCATGGAATTACATGGCAAGAACCATTCCATGTAGTTCCTTTTAAAGAGCCGTCACAGCTGCCATTACACTCACTAGCAGCATAACAAGCTTCCCTAGTAGTGCAGCCTGCTGGATTTTCTATTGAACAATCTTTTTCTAAATCATCTGTTATATCTGATACCTTGCCATTATTCGAAATTTTAAATTTATACAAATCTTTTTTTACTGTATTTGGATTTTTGGGACCGTTTACATCCGCTATTACGGAAAAAGATGTATAATCCGGCGCTAATTCCAGTAATTCATAGATCATTCCATCTGAGGTTGAAAAGATAAAATTATTATCATTCCATGGTTTTAACTTTTTGTCTTTACCTGTTATTCGATACTCATATTCTAACCATGGAGTTTCATTATATGTATTTGTCTGAACCATTTTGAAGTATTCTTTATGATGCTTATTCGCGCATTCATAATCAACATTACTGCTAGAACCATAACATTCATCCCACATAGGTAAATCTTTGATTTGAAAGACTTCATTCTTTGCCAGCATTAACCTATAACCATTTGATACAATATTTCTGCTCTTTTTATACTGGCTTTCCAATACTGTTTCCTGTTGATTATTGATTAGTGTCGGAAGTGTCAGTGCAGCTACCACTCCGATTATACCGAGTGTTATCAATACCTCGGCTAAGGTAAAACCTAATCTTAACTTGTTTTGACCGGCGGCGCTACATGGCTCGTTGCCTGCACCAATACCAGATAAGGAGCTTAAATTACCTTGCCCCCCCCCCGGAAATCATTACTATCACTGCGTTTTGCATAACTTAATCTCCTTTTTTAGTTTTTATCTTATCTCAACTGCTATATCCATTTTTGTATCAATAGAAGCTGCTGCTCGCAAGGGTGTTCAAAAAAAGAATATACCTCCTTATAATTTTTATTATATACTTTTTTCTTCACTCTTTCAAGACTTTTGTTAAGAGGATGACAAATTTAAGAAATTGAATTATAATTAGATAAAAGTTAAATGAGGACTAAAGAATGAGAGAATTACTTGAAAAAGGTCAAAGAGTTATAATGGTTCCGGCAGATTTTAAGTTTGCCAACAAAGGTGTAATTACAGATGTAAACCCGCAGGGCTTCAGTCTTGAGTTGGACTATAAGCCTGAGGGTATTCTTAAAAGTAATTATTGTGAATTTTATCTTGATACCAAAAACGGAACTTTGTATTTTGATTCTTATGCAAAATCTATTGATGGTAACACTCTTTTAATTGCTAATCCAGCTAAACATAAGTTTTTACAAAGACGACGGTTTACACGTATTAAATTTATTCATGATGTTGAATTATTTACGGACAGTGTAAATCATAAAATTACCACTCTGGATATTTCAGCCGGCGGTATGAAATTTAAAACAACTGAAAATGTTAATATTGAAGACGAATATAAAGTCACTCTGCCTTTGACAGAAGATATGAAAGTTACCTGTAAATATATACCAATAAGAATTGAGAAAGGCGATGACGGCATATATACTCATTCAGGACGCTTTGCCTTCTTTGATAACAAAGACAAAATGACATTAATTCAGTATTGTGCAAAACGAAGCATTGAAATTAAAAATAAATAGATATGGGTTTAGTAAATTTATTAAAAAAAACATGCCGTAAAACATTATTCACGACACCTTCTCACGGGCAACGATTTTTTATATATCATAAGCTCAGAAATCTTTATAAGTATGACATTTCAGAAACTGAGGCTTACAACCCTCACAAAGCCCTCTCAGAGGCTCAGGAAGCTGCTGCAAAGATTTACGGTACTAAATCTACAAGTTTTTTAACAAACGGCTCTACAAGCGGGATAATCGCCTCAGTTTTAACATGCACTGACCAACACGACAAAGTGCTTATCTGGGAAAATTCACATCCTTGTCATGCTAATGCAGTAAGGCTTGCCGGAGCAGTACCGGTTTATTACCAGCTTGAAACTGATGATAAGTTTGGAGTTCCGCTAGATGTTAAGCCCGAATTAATAGAAAATATCATAAAAAAAGAAAACATTAAAGCTTTAATTGTTACCTCACCGACTTACGAGGGAATTGTATCTGATATTAAAGCTATAAAAAAGGTATGCAAACATTACGGAACTTATTTAATTGTTGATGAAGCTCATGGTGCTTTATATCCGTTTTCCGAAAATCTGCCGCAGAGTGCAGTAAAAGATGCTGATTTTACAGTTCAATCTTTACACAAAACTGCAGGCGGACTTAATCCCACAGCCCTGCTTCATTGCAACTGCGGGCTTGATGTGTCGGAAGCTTTAAGTTTGATAAATACAACCTCTCCATCCTATCCGCTTCTTGCTTCAATCGAGGCAAATATAAATTATCTAAATTCAAAACGCGGGCGGAAAAATCTCGAAAATATTATTTCAACAATTAAAACATTAAGGTCAGAATGCAGCAACTGCGAATTTTTCGGAGATGATATTACCAAAATTCTCGTGAAACACCCTAATTACAGCGGTCATGAGCTTTCTGAAATATTATTTGAAAAATATAATATTGAAGATGAAAAAACAAATGATAAATCAACAATGCTTTTGTGTGGAATTGGGACATCAATAAAAAATATAAACAGGCTGTTTAACGCGTTAAACAGGATAAAATAAATGTTACATTTTGTAAAATTTGACCGTTAGTTTTTAAAGATTTTACCCTAAAAAGCCGTAAACCATAGTAAGAATATGTTACGATAAGAAATTTTGGAAAGGAAAAAATCGTAAACTATGGGATTGGCAGCATCACAAGCTAGATTATTATCAATCACATCTCGTATGGCTGACAACGAGTTGAGATCACAGATAATTAATAATGCTAAAATGCGCCTCACATCTGAAAGTTCTCAGGCAAGTGAGGAGTATGTTGATGCTTTAAATAAAACACAGTTAATGATGAAAAATTACAACACTGCCGGAGAATCCCAGTATCAAAATTTGACATTTAACAGTTTGACAGCATACAGCGCATATAATAACCAGTACGGTTTAAGAGATAAGAGCGGGCAGCTCCTTGTATCAGAAACTGATGCTGCAAGATTTGAAGAAGCATTCAAAGCAGCAGAACAGGATGAATCCATCCTTGAAGGCGATACTGAAGGTTTGAATGCAAAAGCACTTGAAGAATTTTTGAAATCATATGGTCTTGTAAAAGCAACTACTTACTTTGAAAATCAGGATGTCTTTACAATCGATCCGAATATCCAGAAAATGTTTGAAGGCGACATGATATACAATACAGATGGCACCAGAGTATCAGGTATTCACTATGGATATGAACTTTCAAAAACATCTACAGAATACGGCATCTACCTTGAATTACTTGACGACTACCACAAAAAAAGTGATGCTTATACTAACGCAACAATAAAAGAAATGCAGAATACCGTATATGGAACAACCGGAAACGGTGATACATATAAGAACTGGTATAATAAAATGTCAGAGCTGGATGCTGTGTTCGAAACAGAAGAAGATGCAGACCATAATGAACATATTAAAGCACCGGCAGACGCTGTATCTCAGGCACAGCAACTAAGACAGGCTATGCAGGAGATTTATAATGCCCTCAAAGGCAGCCTGAAGAAAACTGAAGAAGGCGGAGATGGTACATTTGCTAATGCAATGGATGAATACCTTTCTATGCCGAACGTAGGTGATGTTCAATACGAAGAAGTCGGTGTTGCTCAAAACCGTGTTCCTATGGGGACAATTGATGCTGTAAATAAACAGGTAATTTATGATGAAACCATGTTAGAAGGTCTTGACCAGGATAGTTTGGATTCTAACGGGTTACCGCCGCTTAATGAAACATTACCTGGAGATTACCTGGACGGCAGCTATACAGAAGTTATTAAAAGTACCGTAACAGATGTTGAATATGTTGAATCTACAATTGCTATGTGGCAATATTTCCAGTCAAACATTATGAATGCCCTGGATAGAAGTGATTTTGCAAAAGGAACTGAAGCCCAAACTGCAAAAGCAGAGTATGAAGCAGCAGCTAAAAAATTATCAATGTTTATATTTGGTCAGGATGTTGGAACAGAATTCTATGATAAACTTGATGATATGGAATGGTGCGCAGGCAAACAGGTTTGGGATGAAGAAACAGAAATGTGGGGTACAATATTCCCGACAACAGCACTTGATCCTAGCGAGGGCGGCGTAGTTGTTGATGATGAATCTAAATGGGTTGATGTAACACAAGAAATTACAACAACAGACCCAGTAACAGGCGAAAAAACTACAACTACAGTTAGCACTAAGTATCAGCCGAACTTCCAGGCTATACTGGATGTATATTTATGTGAAAAGATGATGGAAGAATATGGTGTTCCGAAATATACATGGGTTGATGTTAATAATCCTAATGAAAATGCCGATGCTAAAGCCCAATGGTACACAAATTTATTTGAAAGAATGATGGAAGGCGGTTATAAAGCTCTTGAAAACGGTCTTGCATCAAGTTCTGAATGGCTGCAGTTTGCATTGGAAAGCGGATTAATATCAATGGAACAGGTCAACGATGACAATAATTGGGTTTCTACTATGTATACAAACTGCAGTGATATTACAGAATCCTCAGTAGATATTGATATTACAAAGGCTGAAGCAGAATACAATAAAGCCATGAATAAAATTGAAGCTAAAGATAAACGCTACGATTTAGAATTAAAAAATATTGATACTGAACACCAGTCTTTGCAAACAGAATACGATTCAATAAAGTCTGTAATTGATAAAAACGTAGAACGAAACTTCAAGTATTTTAACGCATAAAGAAAATCTTTATACGATATAAAGATTTTGTAAGGAAATCAAAGTTCATAATTATTTTGAATTATAATAAGAACATAGGTTAGAAAAATAATTGGAGATAATTATGGAAACAGTTAATGAAATTCTTACAAAGTTAGAAAATGCAGATAACACTACTAAAAATGAACTTGAAAATAAATTAGTTGAACATGGAACAGAAGTTTTGCCTCAATTAGTTGACCAGTTACAGGTTGTAAGAGGTATCAAAAGAGGTGTTGTTGCTATGACTTTAATCAGAATAGGCGATGCTTCCATTAAATATCTAGAAAAAGCTGCTCAGGAAAACAAAGATTTTGAATGGGTTGCAGAATATTTAATCAGAGAAATTAAAGGCGAAATTGCCGCTTAATACAACTTTTATGTACAACTCACTAAAAGCCTGCCGTAAAAAGCAGGCTTTTTTGTGTTAAAATATATTTTATGGATAAGTGTAAACCTTTTTTGTTTTATATAACTTTATTTCTGCTGATAGCCGCTATATGTGTGAATGCACCACATTATGATTTTGATTTATGGGCAAGGTTAATAGCAGGAATGGGTGTTGTTGACGGCGGGCATGTTTTAAAACAGGACTTTCTCTCTTACACGCCTACACATATCTGGTATGACCATGAATACGGCTCCGGTATAGTGTTTTATTCTTTCTTAAAACTATTTGGACCATACAGCCTTATCATTCTGGAAATCATTTTATACTTTGGAATATTTTTTACTGCCTCCAGAGTTATTAAGCTGGGAAATAATATTTGTCCATACAACATATTGTTTTATCTTTTCCCTGTTATGGCTCTGGTTGAAAACTTCAACAATCCTATAAGATGCCACCTGTTCAGCTTTTTACTTTTTGCCGTTTTTATTTACATTCTAGAACTTGCAAGAAAAGGAAATAACAAACCGTTGTTTTTAATCCCTTTGCTGGTAATCCTCTGGAATAATTTACATGGAGGAGTTGTGGCAGGCATCGGACTTGTATTCATGTATGCAGTTGGAGAATTTCTTAATAAAAAGCCGGTAAAGAAGTATATTATTACCTTGCTTGTGTCTATTCCTGTTCTAATAATCAATCCTTGGGGATATGATTATATAAAATTCCTGCTTATGGCAAACACAATGAAACGACCGGATGTAGCTGAATGGTGGGGATTATTTTCAAAATTTCATTTATTCAGACAAATTCCATTCAAAATATTCATGTTTGGAACCCTTGCATCTGAGCTGATATTATTCTTTAAAGGAAGAATGCATAAAAATTTAAAAGAGTGGTATATTAACCTTGATAAGACAAAATTCATAGTTCTTACAGCAACACTATACCTTGCAATATCACATATTAAGCTTCTGCCGTTTTTTGCAATTGCAGGAACATGTTTTATGTATGAAGACTTTTATAAGCTTGTAAAAGCTATAAAAATGCCGGTATGGAAGGATAAAGTTATTTATTCTGCATTTTTATTTATTACTTTATTTACATTTTTAAGCAAAGATATTTCTGTACCTGTAAATACAGAAGCCTATCCGGTAAAAGAAATAGAATTTATAAAGATTAACAATATAAAAGGAAACCTTCTGATAAATTTCGGGCTTGGAAGCTATGCCTCCTACAAATTATATCCACAGAATCTTATATTTATGGATGGCAGATATGAAGAAGTCTATTACGATGGAATGGTTCCTTTATTGAAAAAATTTTATCTGGTAAATCCATACTGGAACGAAATCCTCGAAAAATTTCCTCCGGATGTAATGGTTATAGAAAAATATTATCCAATATACGAGGTATTGAGCAAATCTAAAGTTTGGTGTAATGTATTTGAGGGTGAAGCTTTCGGGGTATTTGTACCTGCCGGTCATAAAAAACAGACCTATAAAATGCCTTCAAATGATATTCAGTATTACAAAAATACATTATTTGATACATCTATAAAATTTTAATTTAGAGTATAATGCAAATATGAAAAATAAATCTTTTGAATACACATGCCTTTTCGGAGGAGGAGCAATAAGAGGAGCTGCATATTGCGGAACAGTAAAAGCAATGGAAGAATTAGGAATTAATCCTAACACTGTTGCAGGGTCTTCTGTAGGTTCTATTATTGCAGCACTGTTTGCTGTCGGTTATTCTGCCAAAGAACTCAGAGAAATCTTTATGCAGGTAAATTTTGAATTATTCAGCGATATACAGTTTGCATTAGGACCGCAATTTGCATTGAGTAAGGGGGAAGTGTTCCTTGACTGGATAAGAGATTTAATAGAAAAAAAATATTACGGCAAATCATACAAAAAAGGAACGCATAAATCTGTTACGTTTGCGGATATTAACAAAAATCTTGTTATTATAACAACAGATTTATCAAGTTTTCACTGTAAAGAATTTTCAAAGTCAGAAACCCCAGATTTTGAAATAGCTACAGCAGTAAGAATTTCATGCAGTATGCCAGGTCTAATGAAACCTATAGAATACAATAACAGGGTGCTTGTTGACGGAGATCTCCAAAAAGGTTCTCCTATGTGGAAGCTTTCAAAAAATTTACAGCCTGAAAATGAACGTGTACTTGAATTCAGGCTTGAAGGCGACTTTGAAGGCAATGATAAAAATACAATCGAATATATAAACTCTTTATACAGCTATGCAACATCAATAGCAACAGAATTTATAATGAGTATTTATAATGAAAAAGATAAGTATGATTATATTGTAATCAATACAGGAGATGTAAACATAGTAGACTTCAATATGCCAAAAGATAAGCGCTCAAATCTTATGGAAATTGGTTATGCGCAAACTATGGAGTATTTTAAGAAAATACTTCCTCTAAAAAAGTCAAGGCTTGCAGAGATATATTTGGAATTATCAAATAAGCTTAAGAAAATGAAAAAAAATATTACAACAAATAATATTTCTAAAGCAAAATCAGTTCTTGGTGATATGTTTGTATACGTTTGCGACTATGTGAACATAATTGATGAGAAAGATTATTTGAAACTAAAAGAATTTAAAGAGGTTTTTGCCGGTAATATTGCATATCCGGCTTTATTCGGCAAGACAAAGATAAAAAATGAAAATCTTGTCATGGCTGTTCTTGAACAAACCCAGCAGCAAATAAGTGATAAGGCAGAAGAGCTGGCATCTTATGCTCAAATAAATGTTTGACATTCTGTTTTGTTTTGCTTAAAATAAAAAATGTGATTGAAAATTAAATAAGCCCTGGTGGCGGAATCGGTAGACGCGTTGGACTTAAAATCCAATTGGGTGAATAACTCAGTGCCAGTTCAAGTCTGGCCCAGGGCATATTTTAAAACTTCCTTTATCAGGAAGTTTTATTTTATATTAATTATTAAGAATTGTTAACCGTCAAAACGCCTATAACATAAGGGGTTTCAAATTTATTTAAGATGCGGTAGCAATATTTATCAGTATCTACTTTTTATATATATAGTATATAAAAAGAGGATATTCTATGGGCTTTAGCTTAAACAATTTAAGTAATTCATTGCTAAAAATGGGCAGCAGCTTTTTACAAATGGGAACATTCTACGCTGCAACCAAAGCTATAAATCATGGCTGCGGAGGTTCAGTATTTGGCGGCTGTTGTGGAGGCGGAGGCTGCTATGGAGGATATTACGGAGGAACAATCTATAGTGGTGGAATATATAGTTCAGGTTACGGTTTAGGACAAATTGCCGCAGACAGATATATGATGGGACAGGCTTATGGTCAAGGTGCAGCATTGTATCAGCAAATTTCCATGCTTAACTCCGCTTCACCGATGATGGTTAATCCTATGATGAATTTCAATACTTTTAATACAACAACCTCTACAACCCAGAAAGCCCTTGAAAAAACAAACAATCCTGCTGCGGATAAAGTAGCTGAGGGACAGGATACGTCTTTAGCTGAAACTTTTGAACAGAATATTAAAGATAAAAAAGATACCCAGTTCGTAAGCTCAGACTGGAAAGATATGCCTGAAGGCATAGAAAAGAATGATATTCACATGGATTCTTCAGACGAGTTTGGCAAGTCATATATTATGCACATGGATAAAACAGCAGGTAATTCAGATGGAGAGATTACTCTTGATGAATTTAAAGCATACAACATAAAAACTGATTTAGATGCAAATGCTACTGACAATTTGAAAAAAGCAGCTAATACAAGTTCAGAAATCATATTCAAAAAGTTAGATCAGAACGGTGACGGCAAGCTTGATTGGAAAGAAATGTCTTCAATGTTTACCGTATATGACTCACTGTCTGATGGCAAGTATGACGGAGTTATCACAAGTAAAGAACTTGAAACAGGAAATAAACTTATGTTAGATGCGAATAATTTAACAATCGATAAAAAGCTCCGCAGTGCTTATAACGATTTATACGGCCAAGCAGAATAATACTTAAGAAATAAAAGGCATAATTCCTGACCAGTTAAACGGTTTTGTATTTGCAAAATGAAGCAGTTTTCGGCTGTCTAGAGCTTTCATTTTGGCAAATGCAGCATCATAGTCATCATCCCCTTTCATTGTAATTATCGGGATAAGCGCTTCATAGGCAAGTTTTGTCACTTTTGCATCATAATTAATAGCTATTGTCTTAATGCCCAGTTTTAAGGCAACGAGCACTGCATGAAAACGCATTGCAATCATATATTCAAGATGAGACATTTTAAATATGAAATCATTTTTTGTAAGAGAATGAATTACTTCAGTATTAACTTCAGGATTCATTGTCTTTAATATTTTTTCAAATTTTAAACAAATTTTATAATCAAGAGCTTTTTGAAAAGCATAAATCTCGATTTTTCTGCCGGGAAATTCCTTTAAAATCTGTTCAGCAAGACGATTTAAAAGGACATCATTCATAGTTTTGTAATCTCTAAGCTGAACACCAATTGTCCCATCCGGATTGGCAGGAGTTACCTCAAGAGAAAATACCGGGTCATTTACAAGAGTAGCCTTTACTCCCCAGCTATTTAAAAGTTGAAGGCTTTTTTGATCTCTAACAGATACAAAATCTGCTTTGAGCAATAGTTTTTTTACAATCTCTACAGACTTTTCACGATTTAAAGGACCTATCCCCTGTGCAAAAATTATTACTTTTTTATTCATAGCTTCTGCCAGCCAGATTATTGCAGAATAATATAACAAACTTTTGAAACTTGTAACATCCTGTAAAAGGCTGCCTCCTCCGGAAATAAGGACATCAGAACGGGACATTGCAAGAAATAGAGAAAGTAAACTAAAATTTTTAACAGAATAAACCTGATAAAGCAGGGAGGTTTTTTTAGGATTTTTAGAAATTACTGCAATATTATTACCAAGAGATTTTAATTTATCAACGATAACCCCAAGAATAGCGTCATCGCCAAAATTGTCAAAGCCATAATAACCTGATACAATTATACTTTTTGCCATTTAAAATCCGCAGCCTCCGCGCATAATAGAATAAACTTCATCTTTATAAGGAATAGATTTAATAGCACCAATCTCCTGAGCCTGTAAACCTGCAACAATACCAGCAAGTTTAACTGCTTCAACATGGTTGCAGCCATGGGTTATTGCGTGCATGAAACCGCCGTTAAAAGCGTCGCCTGAACAGGTAGTGTCAACAGTTTCTTTAGTGAAAAATTCATTAAAAAAGATATTTCCGTTATAACCTGTATAATAACCGCCTTTAAGACTTGATTTGATGACAATTGTACTAACCCCCATATCCCACAGTTTTTTAATAATATTTTCTGCAGATTCAAGTTCAAGAATATAAGTTGTATCATACTTGTCATTCATAAAAAGAATATCAACATTCGAAACAATTTTATTAAAACTTTCTTTTGCATTTTCTTTCGTAGTGCACAAAAGTGAGAAATTAGGGTCAAAAGCTGTGGTAATATTATTCTTTTTAGCAAGTTCAAAAGCTTTTAAAACAGCTTCTTCGGCAGAAATAGACAATGACATAGTTGTGCCGGAAGAATATAAAATTTTTGCACCAGAAATATATTCATCTGAAATATCATCAATCGAAAGCTTTGAAGGAGCAATTTTTTTTCTATAGTATACAATCTCTTTATCAGCATCTGCTGGTCTTGTTATAAAATAAAAGCCGTTCGGTTCATTTGCCAGCTTTACCTGTGAAATATCAAGCCCCTCAGCCTGCCAGGAATCCATAAGAAACTCCTTAAATGCATCATTACCGACTTTAGTTATAAAACCGACTTTTGAGCCTAATCGCAACGCAGAAATAGCAGTCGCAAGAGCATCTCCGCCGTAATATTTATAAAGGCAGTCCGCACTTGCAAGGCTTGTACCTGCCGACAATTCTATTAAACATTCCCCAATCGCAACAATATCGAGTTTTTCTTCCATATTATCCTTTCAAATCATTAAGAACAGTTCTGGCACGTTTTGTAATCTCATTATAAGAATATCCCTCAAACAGGTCACGTCCGACACCTGCTGCTAGAGCTCCGGCTTTTATATAAGAAGGAACTTCAGACAGCTTAACATTTCCTTGCGGAAGAACCTTTAAAAAAGGCATCGGTCTTAATATATCTTCAACATACAACGCACCGCCCAGAGCTGTGACAGGATAAAGTTTAATCAATGGAACTCGGGCTTTCCAAACATTATAAGCTTCATTTGGAGTTGAGGCGCCTGCTATAAAAGGGATTTGCTTATCTTTGGAAATTTTAACCAAATTCATGTGAAAAATAGGTGACGATAAAATTTCCGCGCCAACACCTAGTGCAGAAACAGCCTGCAAAGAAGTGATTATTCCGCCTGCACATACAGTAATATCTTTTGATATTTCGCCTATAGCACCATATATATCTGCATTTTCAACATTAATTTCTACAACTTTAATTCCTGCATCAATAAGAGCCTTTGTGGTATCAATTACCTCCTGCGCATTTGAATTACGTATTATAGGTAATATTTTTTGTTCTGCCAGCAATTTGATTAAATTTTCGTTCATAATCTATCCTTTTTTCAGAATTTATTATATCATAAAATATAGGATTGGGATTTGTGAAACATGAAGAAGTTTAAATCGAAGTTATTTTTTATAAAATCATTCTTTTTGCATTTATTTTTATCGCTGGTGGTGATATTTCTTTCCTGGCAGTTTATAGAGCCAAATGCTTATAATTTTATGATAAAAAACTTTTCTGCCACCAAAAGCGGCTCTGATAATATTGCAGTAATTGTTATCGATGATAAATCAATAGCATATCACCGCTGGCCTTGGCCAAGAGAATATTACGCAAAAATTATGGAATATCTCAATGACTATGCAAAACCTGAAATTATCGGATATGACGCGATACTTACTTCACTAGATAAAGATAATCCAAAATCTGATGAATACTTTTTTAATACAGTAAAAAGAATTGACAATCTTGTAACCGGTTTCAGCCCGCTCCAGCAGCCTTATGAAAACGAACAGGAAGGCAGAAAATATGACATAAAATTTATGAATAAATTCGGGGTTAATATTATCCAAAAGTATGAACCATACGATTTTGGAAGATATAAAAGTATCTCTGAATTTCCAAAGCCATATTTTGATGCTGTAAAACGGGTCGGCTCAGTGAATATTTCACAAAACCCTGACGGGTACTTAACTTACATGGATCAGGTAGTATCTGTAAACGGTAATTACTATCCGTCACTTGGATTAAGAATGTACATGCTTTTAAATAATACAGACAGCATAACCCTTTTGCCGGATAAGATTTATATAGAAAAAACAGGTCTTACCATTCCAGCAATTGCCAATTCAAAAGGGATACAAAATTTAATCCGTTACTATAGAGTAAATGACAGCGATTCCTATACCCACAGGAAATATTCTGCAATTGATATTATTGATTCCCTTGAGGCAATAAAAAAAGGGCAGAAACCTGCAATCAATCCTTCTGAGTTTACAGGAAAAATAGTTTTTGTAGGCGCGAATGCCAAAGCTGCAGCGCTGGCTCTTGAAGATGCACTGCCTACGCCGGTTTTACAAAAACATCCCGGCGTTGACATTCAGGCGACAAACCTTGATAATCTTCTGACAAAAGATTTTATAAGACAGACCTCACTTTTGCAAGATTTAGCGATATTATTTACGATTACTGTGTTAACTCTTATAGTTATAAGTAAATTTTCATATTTTGCTTCTTTATTTTTGCTTATATTGATTGCTGCATTTTATATAATGTTTTCTATAGTGTGTTATCAGGCCGGTTTTGCAGTTAATGTAATAACTCCTATTGCCATTCAGCTTTTGACTACAATTTTCGGCTACTCATACAGATTTTTACTGGAAGGCAAAACCAAAGAAAAAATAAAACAGGCAATGGGCAAGTATTTATCACAGGATATTATGAAAAATGTTGTCCAGAACATTGATGATATTAAACTCGGCGGTAAGCGTGCTAACGTAACGGTTTTATTTGCAGACATCCGCGGATTCACAAGCATGAGTGAAAAGATGACAGCGGAAGAAGTTTCAGTAATATTAAATGAATATTTCACTGAAATTGAGCCGATAATCACAAAGTACAACGGCGTAATCAATAAGTTTATCGGTGATGCTGTTATGGCTATATTTGGGGAGCCCATACAGGACATAAACCACCCTGTTAATGCAGTAAAATGCGCAAATGATATGCTGAAAAAAGTTAACCAGCTTCAGGATAAATGGCTTTTTGAAGGAAAACCTAAAATAGAAATAGGCATAGGAATTAACACAGGTGAGGCCTTTGTAGGAAATATAGGTTCTGAAAAACGACTTGAGTATACTGTAATAGGTGATACAGTAAACCTTGCAAGCAGAATTGAAAGCTATAACAAGGTTTACAGAACAAACTTTTTGATAAGCAGCTCCACATATTCCTACGTAAGTTCAATAGCTGATGTTATTAAAATCAGTGAGGTTCAAATCCGCGGTAAGGCAAAAAAAATGGACATATATGAAGTGTTAAGATTAAGCTGAGAATAGTCCGATGATAGAAAACTTAGATCAGATAAAATTAGCTATTGATGTTGAAGTCAAATATAAATATATAGATATAAGAGGAAAAGCACAGTGTTTTTCAGCTTTTATAAAAAATGAAGCCCGAAAAATCTATAAAACTTCCGGTAAAAACCCGCGCTGGCAGGTTATTATTGAAACATTTGAGCACTATCCTTTTGCCTCAGTGAATGAGAGAAGAAGGGCTATTGATCACCTTATAAAAGCAATAAAATCCGAGCTTCAAACTAATATAATTCAGCAGGATGCAGAAACTTCCCGTAAAGATATTCCAAAAAATCCAAATGAAGTTGATGTTATGTATGTCAAAGGTGTTGGTCCAAAACTTGCATACAAATTAAACAAACTTGGAATTTATACGGCAAATGATTTAATGTGTTATTTTCCAAAACGCCATGTCGATTACTCATCAAGAACATTAATAAAAAATTTGAAAGAGGGAGAAAATACCACTGTTTTCGGTTATATAAAATCAGTTTCCGCATTTAACACAAAGAATAATCTTTCAGTAGTGAAAGTCACAGTTGCAGATGAAACCGGAAGGCTGGAACTGAGCTTTTTTAATGCAAAATCAAATAGATTTACACTAGAAAGAACAAAAGCTCAATTCCCGGTCAACGCAGGAATAATGCTCTCCGGTACTGTAAAGCTTAATAATTACACCAAAAAACTTACAATTGACAAACCGTCTTATTCAATAATGACAGGAGAATTTCTTGAAAGCGGCAGCCTGCATCTTGGCAGAATTGTTCCAATATATCCGGTTTGCGAAGATTTAAGCATTAAGACGCTAAGAAACGCAATCCACAATGCACTGGAACTTTATAAAGATTATATTACCAATATAGTTCCTGAAGACATCAGCGAAAGGCTCGGGCTTCTTGATAAAAAAATTGCTGTTATGCAAATGCACTTTCCTGAAAATATGGAAATGCTCGAACGTGCCAGATTTAGCCTTGTATTTGAAGAATTATTTCTTGTTCAGCTGAAGCTTGTCAGACTGCGCGAAGAAAATAATACTCATTCAGCGCTGGCACTAAAAATACAAAAAGACGGACTTGTTCAAAAATTCATTAATAGTTTGCCGTTTGAACTTACAGCAGGACAGAAAAAGGCAGTTAATGAAATTCTAAATGATTTAAACTCTGATAGACCAATGGCAAGACTGCTCCAAGGAGACGTCGGCAGCGGGAAGACCGTTGTTGCCTGCATAATGCTTCTTGCCGGAGTAGAAAACGGTTACCAGGGAGCTCTCATGGCGCCGACCGAAATTCTTGCCCAGCAGCATTATAACAATCTTATACAATGGCTTACCCCGCTGGGTTTGAGTGTAGGACTATTTTTAGGTTCACAGGGGAAAAAAGTCAGAGAAAGCTTTCAAAAAGACTTACGCAACGGGCAAACAAATATTGCTGTAGGCACACATGCACTTATTCAGGATAATATTGAATTTAATAACCTTGGTGCAATAGTGGTTGATGAACAGCACAGGTTTGGTGTGAAACAAAGAAATATCCTCCGCAAAAAATCACAAAATCCGCAAATGCTTACAATGACAGCAACGCCAATTCCAAGAACACTTGCAATGACTGTCCATGGAGATTTGGACTTAACCATAATAGATGAACTTCCTAAAGGACGTCTGCCTGTTAAAACCTCTCTGACAGGCTCGCACAGGGGAGTTTATGACCTCATCAGGCAGCAGATTGAAGAAGGCAGACAAGCCTATGTTGTATACCCTTTGATAGAAGAAAGTGAAACCCTTTCTGCAAAAGCCGCAACTAAAGAAGCCGAACACCTTCAGCAGGATGTTTTTCCTCAGTTTAAAGTGGGACTTTTGCATGGAAAACTTAAAAATGATGAAAAAGAACAGGTCATGAATGATTTTAAGAATAAAAAATATGACATCCTTGTTTCAACAACTGTAGTTGAAGTCGGAGTTGACGTACCAAATGCAACTGTTATTGTTATAGAAAATGCAGAACGTTTCGGGCTATCACAACTTCACCAGCTGAGAGGCAGGGTTGGCAGAAGTGCACTCCAGTCTTACTGTGTCCTTGTCTCCGGAACAAAATCACAGGAAACCAGAGAACGTTTGAACATTATGACCCAAACGAATGACGGTTTTGTCATTGCTGAAAAAGATTTACAACTCAGAGGCCCCGGAGAATTTCTGGGAACAAGACAAAGCGGTCTGCCCGATTTAATTATATCAGACATAGTTAAAGATGCAAAAATTCTTGAATTAGCAAGAATGGAAGCAATAGACTTTATAAAAACTCATAATATTAATGATTACCCGCTTCTGCAAAAAGTTACTTCGCTTCAAATGTTTAGCGGACTGGATATATAAGTTAGAAAACCGCCTAAAACGGGCATAATACATATATAAGGGATAGAATTGTTAACTTTTGTAAAGTAGTATTTTCTGAATTTAGCAATTATCTAACTAGTATATACTTTTTATATATAAGAGTATAAAGTATGAGGTAAAGCTATGAATCGGATGTATCGAGGTCCGCTCGGCGGTTATAGACCAAATCCTTGGCATGGTTTCAGCTGGGGCAGCAAGCATACAACATATGTCCAAAACAATTTCTTTGGAAGTCCAAGACCACCTATAGGCGGCGGATTTGTTCATTTCGGCGGTTTTAGAAACTACGGATGCGGCTGCAACTGCGGTATGGGCAGCTTTGGAAAATGGATGCTCGGACTTGGAATCGGTACAACTTTCTTAGGCGGAATAATGAACGCATTCGGCTTAGGCGGAGGAAGCGTAAATAATAATTATACTACTGTTATTGATGACAGAAATAATTCAACACATACAACAAGACGGGAAAGCACACGCAGTGATTCTAGTATTTCTTTAAATTCAATGCAGCAACAGCTGGATAAAATGCAGCAGCAATTAGAAACCCTGACAGAAGAATTACAGAGAGATAATAACAGAAACCGGGTAGGCGACAGTGATACAGATGCGGATACTGATGTTGACGTAGATAATGATGATGAAAGAATATCAGGACATACCGGTACAGAAGATGCTGACAATAACGGCGACAGCGATAATGATTTAACACTTACACCAGGAGCCAGAAATATTTTAACTACATCACAGATTCATGCAAATGATTATAATGTAACCAAAGGTGATACATGGTTTCATATAGCAGAGGGAATGTACACCGGTCCTAATGGTGCTAAATTATCACAGGATGAAATTAAGGCAATCTATACAGCATTAAGAGCTCAATATGTAGATGGAGGTCACGTTGAAAACGGACAGGTTCTTGATAAAAATAACCAGCCTGTAAATATCAGCAATATGGACTTGCCTAGAGGAGTTTTAAAATTACCGGATACATTAACTATTAACGGAAAAACATACAGCTATAACAAAGATGGTTCTGTTACAAAGGTAAATTACACTCCTGGTAACGTAACAAAAGCCGGAAAATATAATGCAAGACAAACAAGCGACTCAAAATGGATTGCAACAATCAACGGACAAGACTGCGGAACAACAAAATATGACTCAAAACAGGAAGCAATAGATGCAGCTAAAGCAATAATCGAAGAAGAACTTTCAGGAAATGACAACAAACCAATTACCGAATAAATTAAAAACCGGCGCCAATGTTGGCGCCGGTTCTATTATATCAATTGTAAAGAAATGTAACACAAATTATAATAAAAAGGCAATTTTTAAAATAGTATATACTTTATATATATAAGAGAGTAAAACTACGGAGAGAGTATATGGTTTACATGCAGCCTAGAGCAAACTTAAGTTCAGTTGGACGCCAGCCGTTCCGTCCGGGACAATGGCAGGGGTTTAGAGGCGTAAGTAAAAATACAACTTATGTCCAAAATAACTTCTTTGGCGGCGCATACGGCGGCTATTATGATAGTGCATTAAACTATTACAATACAGGAAGCTGCTGCAATGGTGACAGCGGAATGAGTAAAGGCATGAAATGGCTTATGGGGCTCGGTGTTGGTACAACCTTACTCGGAGGAATATTATCTTTATTCAAGAAAGATAAAAACGAAGAAGCTGGCGGTCAGCCTCCTGTTGATACAACATCTGATCAGATGCGCCAAATGCAGGATCAAATTAATAAATTACAAAAACAGTTAAAGGATGCACAGGCTGCTAAAGAACCGGTTGCAACAGCACCTAAGCAACAACCAAAGGTGGAACAAAAGCCTCAAGAAGATCCATATAAAGATTTTGGTAAAAACGGTATCATATGCCGGGATGCAAGTGGTAACACCAGAAACATTACAGGCTTGGCAGGACAGGTTACAATAACAAAAGCCGGCAGTGCAGGTCAGCCGCCTCAGGAATTTACAATAACTGATACATCTGAAAACAGTAAGGGTAACACCTATACATATCAATTAAGCGGCACATCTTCTGATGGCAAACCAATTTATACCTGCGTTTCTAAAAACGGCCAGTCAATCAGCAGCGGCAATCAGTATACATATGACAACGGAGAACTGGTTCAATATCAGAATCAGGATGGCTTTGGCAGAGGCTTAAAAACCGATGCACAATTAAGCAGACCAGCCGGAGAAAACGGCGGCGGTGTACAACAGATTTTCACACAAACAATGGAAGTAAACACCAGCGCTGGACCTGCAACAATTACTGTTACAGCAAACTCTCAGGAAGAACTTCGCCTAAAAGTTAACGATGAAAAAAATATATCAGAAAGCTGGCAGCCTGTAACTGACATGATAAATAATAAAGGCATTCTAGATACACCATGGAGCAAGTATGCAACGGCTTCATCTACAGGACAACAACAACAATCACCACAGAGTGAAGGACAGGTATCACAGGCAACCCAGCAAGTAAATGCAAATCTTCAAAAGCTTGAGGGTGATAGAAAAAAAATGGCATCAGGGACTTTAGACAATATTAATAAGTCAAATCTCCCTGAAGCACAAAAAGAACAATTAAGACAAAAATTGGCAGACGCAACAGATACAAAAGGGCTTCCAGTACCAATAAACAGTTTCAAAGCAACAATCGCAGAAATTAACAAAGCTTTAATGGCATAGAAAAACTCCCAGAAGGGAGTTTTTTATTGCGTAAATAAAATGTTACAAACTTCTTTCACTTTATTGGCAATGTATAAAAAAAATAGTATAATTAATATACAAAATGAAAGAGGTGTTTATTATGGAAGATTTAAAGGTTGTTATTGGCTCTGACCATGGTGGGTTTCATTATAAGGAAAAGGTTATTGATTATTTAAAATCAAGGAATATACCTTTTGTTGATGTAGGTACCCATACCAGAGAAGCATGCGACTATCCGGATATTGCAAAAGCTGTTTGTGAACGGGTAATCAGCGGAAAATCAAACAGAGGGATTCTTATTTGCGGAACTGGCATTGGGATGTCAATAGCAGCAAATAAGGTACGTGGAATAAGGGCTGCATTATGCGGAGATACCTATTCTGCAAGAGTTTCAAGAGCACATAATAATGCAAATGTTTTGTGCATAGGTGAACGTGTAATAGGAGAACACCTTGCGCTTGATATTGTTGATATTTGGCTTAAAACAGGTTTTGAAGGCGGACGTCACAAACGAAGAGTTGACTTAATTGAATAATTAAAAAAGTTCCCGCTATTGCTGGCGGGAACTTTTTTTGCTATAATTTTTTCATAATAAAGGGAAAAATATGACAAAAGAAATTGATTCACACAAACTTGCCTGTGTTATTGCAGGAACATTAGACGATAAACTCGGAAAAGAGATTTCTATACTCAATATCAGTCATGTTTCGTCACTTGCTGATTATTTCGTTATAGTAACCGGGGATTCAACACCGCAGGTAAAAGCACTGATGGAAAGTACTAAAGAGCGTATAAAAGAACTCTTTGAACGTTTACCTAACAGAGTTGAAAATGATTTGAAAAATCGCTGGAACCTTCTGGATTACGGTGATGTTGTTGTGCATATTCTCCATAGGGATGAACGTGAAACATATGCCATTGAAAAATTCTGGAACAATGCGTTCAGTATTCCGGAAGAAGAGTGGAGAGAAATTTCTAAAGAATACTCTGCATACAACAGTTAAATTGAAACTTTAAAAGGCAGCTACTTTACATATTGCAATAATTTTACAAAATTTGAAGAGAAGGCTATAATAATCTTATGGAAAATATTGAGAACAAACAGGAATTAGAAAAGCAGATTAACGAAACAGTTCTGGAAATGGCAAAAGATCCTAAAAATACGGAGATTTACCACAAACTGTCACGTTTATATTTAGAGTTGCAGGATTATGACAAGGTTATGTCAGTGTTAGACAGTATTTTGTCTATCAACCCGAACGATGTTCAGGCTCTTGTCGGTATGGGAACTATGTGGTTCTATGAAAAGGATTTTAGAAAATCTTTGTCTTACTATAACAGAGCTCTTGAAATTAATCCTAAAAATTATTTGATTTATTACAACATAGGTAATGTTTTTGCAGAATGGAAAAACTTTCCTAAAGCTTTATTTTATTACAACAGAGCTATTGACTTAAATGCTTTTAATCCTGAGATTTATAATGCAATAGCACTTCTCTATTATGATAATGAGGATTACATTGAATCAAAAGCTTACTATGAAAAAGCGCTTTCGCTTGACCCTGAGAACTTAACAGCTCTTGTTGATATGGGTAATGTATGCTTCAAATTATTTGATTATGAAAGAGCTCTGGATCTTTATAAGAGGGTTTTTGCACTCAATATAGATAATAAAGTTGTTGCAATATGTATCGGTAATACTTATACACTTATGCACAAAAGGGAAGAAGCTTATTCATATTTTGAAAAAGCGCTGACTATGGAAGGTGATAACTACAGAGCTTATATCTGTTATGCAATTTCACTTTCCGAATTTGGCGAATATGATATGGCTATAGAAATGTATAAGAGAGCAATTGAAGTATTTCCTAAAGAGCCTAATGCTTATGAACTTCTTGGCAACCTTTATACAAACTTAAACAGACTTGATGATGCCATGGCTGAATATAAAAAGATTCTGCATTTTTCACCTAACAATGCAGAAACTTATATGCTGTTAGGAAACGCTCATTACCTCCAGGGAGATATAGAAAAGGCTATTGCGTCATACCGTTCATCTATTAAAATAGAACCGGATAATGATGAGCATAAACTTGTTTATTTCCAGGTTCTTGATGAATATATAGACAGAAAACGCAAAGGCGATGTAGGACAGGAAGCATAATGTATTCTTATAATAATAGTGAAAATCCGTATATGATAGAAAGAATCGTTGCGGCTTTAACTTATCCCACAATGGGGATGATTGGTTTTATATGGCTTATTTTAGGTTTGATAACAAAAGCAAGACCGAGAGTTTTTACATTATATCATATTTACCAATCTATATTCCTTTCCATTGCATATGTTGTATTATCGCTTTTGATTGGAATTGTTGTTAATATATTAAGTTATGTACCTTTAATAAATAAATTGGCAGCACAAATTGTATTTTGGACAAACGCGCCGGTATTTTTCGGATATTCAATTATACAAACAATTATTTATGCAATAATCCTTTATCTTGCAGTGTTTGCATTTATGGGAAGGTACAGTTACTTTCCATGGGTTTCCGAGATAATTAAGGAAAATATTCGCTAGCAGACACAACACATATCGGATAAAAAATTTTGACGTATACTATCCGGTTTAAGCATTCCGGTACAAGATGCGTTTTTGGGAAAAATTATCCGGACGGCTCTGCTTTATACTATACGCAAAGTTTTAGGGCACATTCTTTAAAGCCGGAGATTAAGATTTTTTTGATAATACAATTGCATTAGAAATAGGTATGCCTCCGTAAACCTGCGGTTTATTAACAATTTTCCCGTTAACATACATAACAGTAGAGCCTCCTCCGTCAAGGTTTATTGCGCCAACACAGCCAATAGATTTCATAAATCTTGCAAGCTCCATTAAAGTCATACCGATAGAACTGCCTTCTCTGCCGTCAACTGCAACAAGGATTAAATTGTTATCTTCAGTGTATCCTATTGCACTGCGGGGATTTCTTCCGCCTATAGCTCCAAGTTTCTGGGCAGTCATATCAACAAAGACTTCGCCGTCTTTGATAAGATACGGACCGCCGCTGATAATATGTTTAACATTTTTCCACTCAGGAGTTGTATTAACCTCAAATTTAACTTTCTTATTCTTTAAAAGCGGCTGCAAGACTGATTTAGGGCCGGATATAACATAGCCGTTTTCAGGAATAGTAATAGGATTTGCTGAGGCTTTTGTAATAACATTATCTTCAACAAGAAGCCCCATACCATATTTAGGAGCATAAGGCGAAGTCTTGCCCCACTCCGGAGTATAAACTATAACGTGTGTAGAAAGCATTCTGGGCTGGTTAATGTTATTAACCTTAATAGTTGTTCCCGAACCTTTTAAAGAGGCATCCAGCTGCACTCTGGCAACGTCAAACCGATTTTTTTCACCTTCATCAAATATGCCAAGAGCAACCCTGTCGTAAACAGGACCTGTGTACATCTTTTTATCAATCATTAAAGTTCCGAGAGGAACGCCCGTTTGAGGCTTAAAGTATGTACCATTCAATGCTACAATTGAATTTGTATTTTTGGCAATCGTTGTAATTGTTCTTCTGCTTTTTAAGTTATTTGAAGTTGAGGACAAAGCCGGTTTTAACTCAAATTCGTCAGCAAGCTTTAAATCCATTTCTACAACATTAATTCGTACCGGTCGGCCATTATAATACTTTGTGAGTTTAATATGCTTTACCCCGCTGCCTACAGTGCTTATAAGAGAATTTGGGTATTTTTTCTTAATCTTCTCATCGAAATTTTTTGAACGGCTTTCCATAGAGTACTCATTTAGAAAATGCTCTTTAATTTGTCCTGTGTCAATGCCCATAACCGGCATATCAACATGAGCAACCTGCATATCATCCGCAAAAATTGGCGAATTAAAAATAATGCTTTGCGAAAATACCAGTACCCCTATAATCGAAGCACTCACCGCATACTCGATTAATTTTCGAAATTCAGGCATGTCAAATAGCGTATCCATAGCGTCACCTCAAGAATTTAAAAGTAACCGGATACCTTTTTGATTAAAGAGTGGGGTGGGGAATAACACTCATCAGAAACCTGCTTTTTACTCTAATTGAAAGTTTCCTTATAACAATAAAGTTTTTTCAAAAGAGCCAACCATTTTACAGGGACTTCTTACTACTATTGTAACATATTTTTACAAATAGCGCAAGTTCTCTGATAACAAGGGTTTTACAAAACTAAATAGAGGTAAAATTACACTTATTTTAAACAAAAACACAACGGCATAAGCAAGATTACAAGGATTAACAATACTCCGAATATAATATCAGGTAAATTTTCAAATTTTGAATTATACATTTAAATTTATTTCCAAATAATATTACATGTAATATTAATAATATGATATATCATACATTTTGTCAATCATATCATATTGTGAAATATAATGAAATAATGATAGTATTTAAGCTAGATGACTTGATATGGCAGCATAGAACAACTGCTGAGGATATTTTTCAAAAAACAGGAATAGGAAAATCTACTATTTCTACAATAAGAAATAACAAAAATATAAATATAAGCATCCATACCCTGAACAAACTGTGCAAATATTTTAACTGCACGATTTCGGATATAATGGAATATATTCCTGATAAGGAGAATTAATCAATATCAACCGGTTCTCTCTGGATTTTTTCTATTGCCTCGCGAGCGGTGAAGACAAGAGGTTCCGGCACATTTGATATTGTGGTGAATTGTCGCAGAACATCAACAACACGTTTAAATGAACGGACAATATCACCTTCGCCAATATCAATCTGTTCTGTTATCGTTTCCCACTCAGCACCTTCAACCCAGAGTTCTATTAATGAACTAAAATATGGATTAATATACAGAGGAGCTTCAACTGAATATGAGTTTTGAATTTTCTCAATTTTTCGCCTGATATTCCTTATCTGATTTAAAGTCTTTCTAACAGGTTCTGAAATAGGAAGATATGGAATATCAATCCTTAATTCTTCTGTAGTTATGGCACAAACAACGGCAGCCAGCTGAGCCGGAGTAAGATTTTCCAGAAGATGGGAAAATATAATTTCAGCAATAAATAATTCATTCTCAGAGCGGATCTGTGAAGTTGTGACACCCTTTTCTGTAGGATAATCATCTTTTAAATATCCAAAATCCTGCAATACACTTCTGTGCGCAAGAAACTTATTCCAAAAAATATCCCGCTGCCGTTCGATTTCTTTTTGGAGTTTCTTTTGTTTTACATGAATTCTTTCAATAACCTCAATACTTTTTGAGTGTTTTTTGTATAATTTACAGTTATCACAGGCAAAGCAGTGCATTTTTTCAAGCATTGCCTTTGTTTCTTTCCCAAATTGAACAGCTTCCGGAGAAAGCGGTCTGTTTTTAGCCCGCTCCTGTTTGCATATCTTCTTATAAGTCTGCCTGTTTTGAACATAAATATGACGTAGTTTGTCGTATTCAAAAAGCTGTTCATCAGAATGCTTAAAAGGACAAACAAACATCCGTTCTTTAATTTCGTTATCAAGCACACACTGCAAATCAAGAAGCGGCTTCAAACGAGAACCTGATGAAAAATACCCGAAACTCTTAAGGATAAGTTCTTTAGCCTCATCAAGACTGAAACGCTGAAGCAGATTAAGAACCATAGAATAACTCGGAGAAAAACGGCTTTCTAAAGGATTAGCCCCGCTCAAAACGAGTTCTGCCACCTCTTCAGGTGATTGAAAAGGCGTACCGACAACGGTTACATAACCGACTTCATCCATTCCTCTTCGCCCTGCGCGGCCTGACATTTGCAAAAATTCACTTGCAGTAAGCATCCTATGCCCGCTGTCTGTTCGTTTGCTGGTTGAGCTGATAACCGTAGAACGTGCAGGCATATTAATTCCTGCGGCAAGAGTTTCTGTTGCAAACACAACTTTTATGAGCCCTTTCTGAAAGAGCTTTTCAACAAGATTTTTCCAGGCAGGCAGAAGCCCTGCATGGTGAGAAGCCACACCGCATAAGAGATAGTCAATATGCTTATTATTATAAAGATGCGGATTTTCAGCGATATATTCATCTATAAACTGTTTAATCTGTGCACGCTCGCCTTTTGTAACAAGCTCCAGCGAAGCACATTTTTCCATCTGTTCATCACACTTTTTTCGCGAAAATGTAAAATAAATTGCAGGAAGCATATCCTGAGCATGAAGGTTTCTAACAACATCTTTTACATAAGAACGCTGTTTTTTTCTGTTATGTCCGAACTGTTTTTTTTCAGGTCTTATTTTTTTATTAAGCTGCCCGCTTGGTGTAAGTAAAGGCAAAAGCTTATCAGGCTGAGAACTGTCAAAATAGAAAAATCTCAGCGGCACAGGTCTAAAGTCTGTATCAACAAGTTCTGTTTTTGAGTGAACTGTGTTTATCCAGGCAGTAAGTTCATCCGCATTAGCTACAGTTGCCGAAAGTGCAATAATTTGTACGTTTGTCGGGCAGTAAATAATGCTTTCCTCCCAAACAGTTCCCCGCTGCTCATCGTTCATATAGTGAACTTCATCGAGTACAACATACTTAACATCTTTCATGTTGTCTGCAACTGCACCGAAATTCGTGCCATAAAGCATGTTCCTAAAAACTTCTGTTGTCATAACAACAATCTGACCGTTTCTGTTTATCGAGGTGTCGCCTGTCAAAAGTCCGACTTTTTCAGTACCGTATTTTTCAGAAAAATCATAGTATTTTTGATTAGATAAAGCCTTTAAAGGCGTTGTGTAAAAAATTCTGGTGCCGTCCTCCAATGCTCTGTGAATAGCATGCTGGGCAATAACAGTCTTACCGGCACCGGTTGGAGCGCACACAACAACACTTTTGCCATTATTAATTAAATCACAAGCCTCTTTTTGGAAATCATCCAGCTCAAACGGGAACTCGTACATTAATACTCCTTTTAAAAGCTATATCTGAATATATTATGCCACAAAACGAAAGAATTAACCACAACTTTACAGCTCTTTGTAAATTCTTCTATCAATTCCAGGCGCTATATAACCAGCCGTAATCAGCGTCATTGGCACAGCATAGATAAAGCAAGCCCATCCCCAAGGCTCTTTATAATAAAAATACATAAACAGTCCGAGAATTATAAATAAAAGCTGCCTCATCAGGTTTGTTTTAAGATACTTTCTTATAGAAAAATCTCTATCCGAGAAATTATATCTAAAAAACATGTCTATAATCTTAGTCCAAATAACAAAAGCGGCATACCAGAAATAAACAAAGGTACCAAAATACAATACCGGAAGCCCTGCAAGAAGCTTTATAAAAAAAGGAATATTGATATAAAAATACTTAATTATAAGTATTAATTCACAAAAAAATGCAAAGATGCGGTGAAACGCGCTATCTTTATAAGTAAACGGTTCCTCCAGCATCTTCAATAATTTATCTATGCTAATTGACATATAATTAACCTAAATTTTATCAAATCCTGTATATTTTCTGAGAACTTCCGGAATTATAATTGTGCCATCTTCTTGCTGATAATTTTCAACAATTGCAGCAAACGTCCTGCCTACAGCAAGTCCGGATCCGTTAATTGTATGTACAAATTGAACTTTTCCTGTTTCTTTATCTCTGTATCTGATGTTAGCACGTCTTGCCTGATAGTCGCCATAATTTGAACAGCTTGAGATTTCCTTATATGTCCCGTAAGACGGCATCCAAACTTCCAAATCCCAGCATTTATTTGCAGAGAAACCAATATCAGCAGTACATAAAGCCTCGCGTCTATATGGGAGTTCAAGAAGTTGAAGCATTTTTTCTGCATCTTCTGTTAATTTTTCATGTTCTTCCGGACTAGACTGCGGTGTACACAATTTTACCAGTTCTACTTTATTAAATTGGTGAACTCTGATAAGACCTCTGGTATCTTTACCGGCAGAACCTGCTTCTCTTCTAAAGCAAGGTGTATATGCAGTCATATACATAGGAAGCTGGTCTTCTGAAAGAATTTCTCCTGAATAAATATTAGTAACAGGAACCTCTGCTGTAGGGATAAGATATAAATCCTCGTCAACACATTTATACATATCTTCTGCAAACTTAGGAAGCTGTCCTGTACCGGTCATAGTAGCAGCATTAGCCATAAACGGCGGCAAAATTTCTTCATATCCCTGTTCTCCTGTATGGTAATCAAGGAAAAAGTTGATAATAGCGCGTTCCAGCTTTGCACCTTTACCGCGGTAAAGAGTAAAGCGGCTCTGCGAAAGCTTCACGCCGCGTTCAAAGTCAACAAGATTTTTTTCTTCGCATAAATCCCAATGAGCCTTAAATTCAAAATCAAACTTTCTTGGTTGCCCCCACTTGTAGACTTCAACATTATCATCCTCAGAAGTCCCGATTGGAGTTGTTTCATCAGGAATATTAGGAATATGAAGCAGTAAATCACGCTGTTTTGCATCAAGAGCAGACTGTTTTTCTTCCAATTCTTTTATATCATCGCCTATTTTTTTAACTTCAGCCTGAACAGCATCGGTATTTTCACCTTTTTTCTTCAATTCGCCGATCATTTGGGAATCTTTTTTTCTTTTTGCTCTTAATTCATCAGCTGCAGTTTGGATTTTACGTCTTTCTTCATCAATCTTAATAACTTCATCTATTGATAATTCAGGATTTCTTCTTTTTAAAAGTTCATTTATTTTCTCAGGGTTTTCCCGGATTAGTTTTATATCAAGCATCTCAGTCCTCTTTCATGTTAGGTAATAAGCAAAGATATTGTAAATTAAATACAAGTAATAATCAAGATTTAAATAATTCCGTACAATAAATCTATAGATTTATTGCAAAAATTTGGAAAAAATAGGATAATATTGTTGAGGATATGTGTCATGAAACTATTTAAACAACTTTCAGAAAAACTCGGTACAAATGGCAAAAAGGTTTCAAACCAGGGAATGATAAAGCCTATAGATGTCAATTTTGATATTTCTAAAAATGAATTTTTAGACAATTTGACAAAGCATGCTGTTAAGCTTTATGAAAAAAAATGCGACATAAAAAATTTTTCAAAGCTTGTTTTATCAAATCCTGAAAACACCTCTCATAATGAACTTGTGGAGGAACTATTCCAAAAAGGTGTTATTGATCCTCTGGAAGATGAAAAGCTTGAGAAACTGGCGGATAACTCCAGGTTTTTAAGGGATTTAGGTTTATTAGAATAAAAAATACCTGCTTTTACGGCAGGTATTTTTTTAGATTAAATTTTATAAATTTTTGATAACAGCATCTCTAAATTCGGTAGTAGAAGCGGTTCCGCCAATATCGACAGTGCTTATACCGCTTTTTAAAGTTTTATAAAGTGCTTTCTCAATTTTTTCTGCATAAGTATTTTCATTGATATACTTTAGCATCTCAACAGCAGAGAGCAGAAGTGCTGTAGGGTTTGCTTTATTTTGCCCCTTAATGTCAGGAGCTGAACCATGAACGGGTTCGAAAACAGCACAATATTCTCCAATATTTGCCCCCTGCGCAACACCTAAGCCGCCGATTAAACCGGCAGTCAAATCTGAAACTATATCACCATAAAGGTTTGGAAGTACTAATACATCAAACTGTGAAGGATCTTGCACCAGCTGCAGACATAAATTATCCACAAGAATTTCTCTTTGTTTAATTTTAGGATAATTTTTTCCGATTTTTCTAAAACAATCCAGGAACAATCCGTCTGAAAGCTTGCAGATATTAGCTTTAGTAGCAGCACAGACTTCTTTTCTTTTATGTTTTACAGCATACTCAAAGGCATATCGGCATATTCTTTCAGAAGCTTTTCTGGTGATAATCTTAATACTTTCGGCAGAATTTTCATCAATCTGATGTTCAACACCCGCATATAAATCTTCGGTATTTTCTCTAACCACAACAAGATCAACGCCTTCAAATTTTGTTTTAACATTAGGAAGATTTTTGCATGGTCTGATATTTGCATATAAGTCTAAAGCTTTGCGAAGCTGTACATTTACAGAGCGGAAACCTGTACCAATAGGGGTAGTTACAGGGGCTTTAAGGGCAATTTTATTAACCTTAATAGATTCCAATACTCTTGGAGGAAGCGGTGTTCCTTCTTCAGATACGACATCAGCACCGGCAGTTTGAATATCCCAGTCAATTTTCAACCCGCTGGCATCAATAATTCTTACAACAGCATCAGAAATTTCAGGTCCTATCCCGTCTCCGTTAATTAACGTTATTGTTCTCATTTTTCTTACTCCTAACTATATGTAAGTATCTTTTAAATTCTTTGTAAAACCCGCAGCTTTTTACTATCAGACTTTCTTCAAGAAAAACATCACCCTGCACAAGAGCACTTAATAACGGACAGTTCAACTCTTTAACATAATTTTCACAGGTAATGCAAATATCCTCGTCCTCAATAAAAATTTTTGAATCACTACAGTACATATAAAAATATTATACGCTTATTTCAGGGTTTTGTAAATATATTACTTTTTAGAAGCAGGTGGACCAGCCGGATCAATTTTATCCTTCCATGCTCTGATAATACGATTTTCTATTATCTGCAAATCTTTAGCATCATATTTTTCATAATCCCTGGGCATATGTATATAACTCCAGGCAGCTCTGATATGCTCTTCTGTATCAATAGGATATTTATTGTTCACCGGGTCAGCAAATTCAACACTGCCGTACTTCTTTTTTCCTCTATTCGGGTAAACATCTTCTCTTTTTTCCATTATTTTCTCCTTTTTAAAAAAGAATATAATATTAAAAGACAAAATAATATTCCCCGCCAGCTTTTATTCAAAGGGGATTTTTGAAATATTAAAATTTGTAACATAAATATATTAAAAAGCAATTTTGCAAGGACAAAAAACTTTATATAAGTAAGGTAGGTAAAAGGTAGTTATAAAAGTTTAAGGAAGTAAGTTATGGTTATGGGAATTAGTGCAACAACCCTAAATAATGCCTGGCGCTACGTACAACGTGCAGCAAAAATTGCACCTGATTTTATAGTAGGCACAGGAAATGAAGCGTTTTCCAAAACATTAACAAATACCTTCAGAGGTGTAAAAGGTGCAGACGGGAAACGCACAGGCGGCTTATATTTCAAAAACTTCTGGTCACAATTCAAAAATGCAATAAAAGCATCAGAAAAACATAATGCAAGCGTAAGAAAGCTTCATGGTGGCTTCTGGAAAGATATGTGGTATCAAATAAAAACCACACCTAAATTAATAGGAAAAGGTTGGAAGGTTGGTGCAAAATCAGCTGTAACCGCCGGGAAAAACAGTTTTTGGGGCGGATTAAAGGGTTCACTTGGTGCAGTAGGTAAAAGACTTCCTTTATTAGGCGGTATTCTAATGCTTGCTGCAGAGATCAAAAATATTAATGGCGGTATGAAAGAAGGCGGTATTATAGGCGGAGCAAAAGAAGCCGGTAAGTCTGTAGCACGAGTTGGTACAGGAATGCTGGGTATGGCTCTGGGTACAGCATTAATACCGGTTCCGGTTGTAGGAAGTATCGTTGGCTATATGGCTGGTGACTGGATTGCAAAATTAGTTGTAGGTAAAAATTACACAGAAAGACAAGCAGAAGCAGAAGCACAAGCATCAACACAGAAGGAAATAACCGGAGCAGCTCAGCAGACAACAGGCAGCGTGTTTGATACAGGTACAACAAATCCATTCGCAGCCGGCACTGCAATGACTCCACAGGAAATAATGAAACTCCAGATGCTTTTACAATCAGGCTACGGACTAAATAATGATTTCTTAGGTCAGACAATTTCATACAAAAATTAGGGTAAAGGGTAGCAGGTAGTTATAAAACAAATATTCCCACCCGACAAACCCAGACGGAAAGGCGTTAACCCCCATTAATGCCTTTTTTGTCTTGTTTAGGCAATTTTTTAAAATAAAAATACTTTATATAAATAACAGGGGAAATTTTTAAATTTATAAACATGGGGAAAAAATGCCTTACGTAAATTACAATTTAACAGATTTAAACAATATAGCTAAATACACTACAGGTGCTGCAATTAACCACACCGACATAAGTTTCAGTGACGGCGTAATCGGATATGGTGTTCTTGCAGGCGGCGCCAAGACAATTCAGGGCGGCAAGTGGCTCTGGAAAAACAGAAAAGACTATAAAGGCGCGATAAATACTGCCAAAGCAAATTTCAAAAAACAAGCGGCATTAGAACGCAGCCTGAAAGGTAAAAATATCTTTGAAACCACAAAGAATTTTGCCCAATACCAGAAGACAACACTTGAAGCAGGCAAAACTGCAAGCGGGACAAGCAAACTTGCAAAAGCTGGTAAATTCGTTAAAGGAAACGGAGGATTTTTCCTTATTTCATTAGCCTGCGAAAGTCCTAACATATATAAAACTTATAAAGAACTCGGAGCAGATAGAGGACATAAACAGCTTTTAAAATCTGCCGCAATCGTTGGAGCTGAAACCGTAGGCTATGCTACAGGAGCGAAAGCGGGTGCTGCGATAGGAGCCTCCATCGGTACTGCAATCTGCCCTGGTATAGGAAGTGCAGTAGGTGCAGTTGTAGGAGTCCTTGTCGGACTTGCAGGAAGCTGGCTTGCCGGTAAAGGTATGCGTGCTCTTGTCGGCAAAAGCGAACTGGAAATTGAAAAAGAAAATCAGGCAAGAAGAATTGTATTGCAAGCAAGTACACACCCTGAATTTAAAGAAAAACTAATGGCAAAAACAGCTGAAAAATTACTAAGTGAAGAAGCTCAATTCAATCCTGATACACAAATCGCATTACAGTCATTAAGGAATATTGGAGCAGATAATACAGATGAAACCGAAAATCTGGAAGAGGAAAAAGCTGCTCTTCCACGTTCGGAAAAGCCTTCTGAAAAACAGAAGAAGAGCAGTATTGATAAAAAGCTGGATGATTTTGCCAGAAGAATAAATTCTAACGGATTTTCTGCTTCATACCCGATGATGCTGGGTTTAACAACATAAAAAAAAAAGAACTGATTAAATCAGTTCTTTTTTTAATGGTTAAAGTTTTGTCAACAGTTCGTTTTCTTTCGTAAATCCGCATTCAATTACGTTATTAAAGAATTTTTCCAATGCGCAGGAAATCTCATCTTTCATTTCTTCTTTAATTTCTTCACGTGCCTGGTTGAATGACATACGAAACAATTCATCATAATCCATAAGTTACATAACTCCCATTTGACTATCACATAAATAGTTACGGCACGATTTTGATAAAACTTTAATATTATAAAGTTTTTTGTTACAAAATTTATAAATATTAGAAAATAATTTTCATTTAAAGTACAATATAAAAATAGGTGGAAAAGGAATTAGAAAAGCTATGACAACAAGTTTTCATTTAACCAGTTATGATTATTATTCCAGCAGGAATGATATGGAAGTTATTTCAAACATTGTAGAATCATTAAAGAAAATTCTTGAAGAAGATAAACGCGAACCCCAGCCATTATTTTTGAAAACATCTGACAATCTTATTTTAAATATTGCCAGAAAAGTTGTTCAGGAAAAGAAAAAAACATTCCTTATTGGTATAACCGGCGAGAGTGCTTCCGGGAAAACAGTCTTTGTAGATAATACCATAAAAGCCTGCGTTAAAGACAAGCGCGAAGGCATTTATACAGTAATCCGATGCGATGATTACTATAAAGATACATCCAAAGAACTTAAAGCTGCTGGGAGTTATGAAGAACTTTTTAAAACAGGCTTTAGTTTTGATACTCCCGAGGCAATTGACCTTGAATTAATGAAAAAACATTTAATGGGATTAAAAAAGGGCGAAACTATAGTATCTCCGGATTATAATTTCGTAACCTGCGAGTCTAATCCAGACGGGGAAATTAAAAAGCCTGCCAAAGTAGTTCTAACAGAAGGATTGTATGTATTGAATGAAGGTCTTAGAGATATTATGGATGTAAAAGTTTACGTTTACACTCCGCTGGAAGTGATAAAAGACCGCTGGTACAAAAGAGCAGCATTGCGCGGAAAAACAGGAAAAGCAGCAGACTTGCAATTCCAGGATGTAAACAGAACCGCCCAGCAGTATATCAGACCTGCATATCAAATCTCTGATGCCGTTATAAACGGAATGGTATCACAACAATATATCCAGGACATTACAGACAGAATATTTAATACTTTAAAAAATATAGAATACTAAAAAGAGCCGGATTAATCCGGCTCTCAAAGTATTTATAAACGATTTTAGTCCATACAAGGGCATTTTGGTTCTGCAATATAAATTTTTTGTGCAGGAATATTAGCCCTCTGGCACCCGCAGTCACATTTAGGGAAAGCCTTAACACAGGTAGGACAAACCGGAGCCGCTGCACCTGTACAGGTATCACATTCCTTAACCTTAACTTTGCAAGGATCACAGTTTTTAAAACCTTTAAAAGGGTTTAAACTGAAACTTGTTTTATTTTCGCCAATGCCGATATAAGGCAGAGGGTTAAGGTAGGACAGATAAGGCAGCGGATTTAAGCTTTGAATACCCTGCCATGCAAAAGCACCCTGTGCTGGTACAAACAATATACTAAAAACGCCTAAATACATCAAAAATCTTTTCATACATATCTCCTTAAAATTTTTTAATAACCTTCCGGTTACATATCTATTTTAAACTTTTGAAAAGATTATACGATAGCCGTTCGGATTATGCTTATTAAACAAATTTACTAGCAAAAACAGATAAAAAAAGAGCCTGAAAAACATCAGGCTCTTTTTGATACGTTTTAAAAGCTATTATAAGTCAGTTTTAACTTTTGAAACTTTAGCATCTTTCAAAAGAATAACATTAATAACTTCACCGTCCTTAGCATGGTAGTTCAGACCTTTAGTGATTAAACCGGTTGCCAAACCAACACCTGCACCGACCGGAGCACCGATAGCAATACCTGTACCTATCTTTGTAGGATCAGGAATAAATGCAAATCCAACACCTGCACCAATACCAACAGCCCCGCCTGTTACAGTATATAATGCAAGCTTACCGGCAGTCATCCAAGGACCTTCTTTTAAAGCATAATTTTTATAGAACGGTTTAGCAGTCAATTCAACTGTTTTACCGTCTGGAAGAGTAACTGATTCTATTTGAGCGTAAACTCTTGCGTTTTTGTTAAACCATTTTGGATCCTGAATGTTTAAGATTTTTCCGTTGAATTTTGTCCCTTCCGGGAAAATAATTGTTCCTTCATCAGTCGCAATATTTTTATCTGCTACAAAATATACAGCATCTCCAGCTTGAGCTGCTTCAGATTTAAATTTTTCGCTGAAAGCAACACCAATAACATTGCCTTCCTGTACCAGATTACCGTCTGACATAACTCTTACTTCATTGTTAGGAGCTTTTCTTGAAACATTCAAATGCTCAATTCCCAATAATTCAGGTTTTTTATACTCTTCTTTAACAAGTCCGATTTTATCTTTAAGTCTTGCAAGAATAACAGCTTCTTCAGCTCTTGATAAAATATCATTTGGTCTTAATTCACTAGGCTTCGGATAGTTAACATAAATACCATAGTTTAAAGATTTAGCCCAAGGAGCTTTTGCCCAGGAAGGAACAGCTCCTGCATCAGAAAATCTTGATAGAACTGAAGCATCTGCATTCATATCTTTTGTAATATGGCTGATTACAGATTGAGTTTCTGATCTTGTCATAAGTTTTGCCGGTTTAAATGTATTATCCGGATAACCATAAACTAAACCCAGCTGCTGTGAACGTAAGATAGCGCCATAAGTAGCGTCAGTTGATTTTACATCAGTAAAAGAGTTTTGAATTTTAACATTCAAATTATCATTTGATAAAAGTTTTAACAAAGCCTGAACAAAATCTACTCTTGCAACACTGCCTTCCGGATTAAATTTACCATTCTGAAGAGCCATAATATTGCCGTCAACGACTTCATTAATTTCTTTTGCAGCCCAGTAATCCTGACTTACATCCGGAATATCTGCTGCCATAACCTGCACAGCACCAACAGCCATTAGACCAAGTGCCATTACACTAACCGCAAAATTTTTCATTTCCTAATTCCTCATAATTTACACTAGCAAACGATTTATTTTTATAGTATATATTAATTAGAATATTTTGTAAAGTTATAGAGAATAGTATAATTAATTACAATTATTTGCCCTAAAATATAAATAGAACAAGGAGATTAGATGATGAACAGTTTTACCATGACTAAAATTGTTGCAACACTTGGGCCTGCAACAAGCACGAAAGAAATGATAAAAAAACTTTTTGAAGCAGGCGTTACAATGTTTAGATTGAACTCTTCACATGGCGACGTTGAAATGCACAAGAGGAATTTATCATATATAAGAGAAATTGAAAAAGAAAAGAAAATGCTTATTCCGGTTCTTTTGGACTTACAAGGACCAAAAATCAGAATTGGTAATCTTGAAAATCCTATTGAACTAAAAAAAGGAGAAGTATTAAAATTCCGCCACCAGAGCGAAATGACAGATGACATTATTCCGGTAGACTATAAAGGCATGGCCGATGACGTTACTCCGGGTGAAAAAATAATGATTGATGATGGAAAAATCCAGCTTGAAGTCGAAAAAGTTGAAGACAGGGTTATCTTTGCAAAAGTTTTGACAGACGGTCTTTTGAAACAAAGAAAAGGCATCAACATTCCAGGATCACAGGGAAGCCTTGATGTATTAACCGCAAGAGATTTAAAATTCGTAGAATTTGCTGCCCACAATGACATTGACTATCTTGGTCTTTCTTTTGTAAGAGAAGCCTCCGATGTTGTTAAATTAAGACAGCTTTTAAAAGAACATGGAAACGAAACTGCAAAGATTATTTCAAAAATTGAAAAGCCGCAGGCTGTAGAAAATATTGACAGTATCATTGAGGTTTCTGACGGCATAATGGTAGCAAGAGGCGACCTTGGTATTGAAATTTCAACCGAGAAAGTTCCTATTGTACAAAAAACAATTATACGTAAAGCTAATACAAAGCGTAAAGTTGTAATTGTTGCAACACAAATGCTTGACAGTATGATAGAAAACCCTATTCCGACACGAGCAGAGACTTCCGATGTTGCAAATGCAATCCTGGACGGTACCGATGCAATTATGCTTTCAGGAGAAACTGCTGCCGGAGCGTATCCTGTTGAAGCTGTTACCATGATGAAAAAGATTGCAGATACAGTAGAAGAATCTCCTTTTATGAGAAAAAACAAGTTCCCTAGAAAAATGATAGAAGAAGAAAAAGATTCTCAAGCTATGGCTATAGGTATGTCTATTGCAGATATGGCAAAGAAAATGCCGATTAAAGCCGTAATTGCTCTTACTGGCAGCGGTTTTACAGCATCCTTTCTATCTGAAGGCAGACTGAGTGTTCCAATCTTTGCCTGCTGCCCGAAAAAGGAAATTTGCAGAGATATAAAATTATACAGAGGTGTTTATCCTATTGCACTTGACTTTGACGGTAAAATAGATAAACAATCTCTTAAAAAAGTGGATAAATTCCTTACAAAATATCTTGGCTTTGAAGAAGGCGATGCCGTTGTAATTACAGGTTCTGTTCCTGAATTGCTTGTCGGCGGAACAAACTTTATCAAAATCCATGTTGTAGGCACTGTGTGCTAATTAAAAATCACAAAAAAATATAAATAAAAAAAAGCCCCTTTAAAGGGGCTTTAAATTTGTTTTAGGAAGGTAGGAATAGGAAATAGAATCTCTCTCTTTGTTAAACGGATTTTTACTCTCTCTTAGTGTTTATTTAATGTTTGCTCTCTTATATATATAAAGTATATACTTTTTGTCTAATTTCAGCGTTTAGGTTTTTTGTTACAAAACTTAATAAAAATTTTCATGAAATTAAACTTAATACTATTGATTTTTTTTAAAGATTAAGATATTCTAGTAATGTGGTAGATAAACATGTTTTGAGGGTGTAAATGTTAGTTTCTTCAATTGCACGATTTAACGCGATTAATAATATGAACAATGTCGCAATGAATATGATGAATGCGTCAAATACGGCAATAAATCAGGTCAAGCATACATTTGGAGGGGAACACAACCTCAGCATGCTTCACGAAATGGATAAAAAAGTAAGTCTTGATTTAGCATCCAATAGTCTTTTGTACAAAATATCATCATTACAGGAAAAAGCAGCCCGTAAGCACCAAGACAATAACAATTGCAAAAAGTCTTTAAATGTTTTAGCTTAACTGGCTGGAAACATGTTAATAAATTAGATAAAATACATTCATGCCTGCCTAAATAAAATTAAAACTGGAGCAATTAGGAATGCAGAGATTATGACAGGCGCAAACAGCTGCAACTTCTTAAATAAAGGCACCTATGGCAAACAAATCTATATAGTTTCATACAAGGATGGAAATCCCTATAATAAATTGAAATTTCCTTTGTAAAAATGCAATGTGAACTCTAAGAAGCGGTTTCTTCACTAAACAGGCGGCTTAAAATGAAATATGAAGACACTGCCGGAATCAATGTGATAACAAGCAGAACCGGCACAATACCCTTTGCCTGTGCAACAAAACCTACAGCCGACATTACAAGGGCAACTACCCCCCAGGAAAATCCGTTTATAAAACCGCCGATAATACTTTTATACTGCGGCAACACACTCTGCGCCATTACCATAGTAATCGGCATAGCCATTCCTGTACAAAAACCCATTAATACATATACAACAAAAGATAGAACAGGATAATGCTGGTAAAGCAGAGCAAATGCAATCATCAGAGGCAGAGTGGAAACCATAGAAAAATAAAATACCTTTTGTGCACCAACTTTGTTTTCAACACTTCGGCTGATAAAAGAACCAATTCCTGCTGCAAAACTAAATGCAAATAACGCTGCTCCGATATGGAATGGTTTATAACCGATACTTTTCCATAAAAACGGAAGCAGAATTGAAGTTGATGTTGTAACAAGAGTTTTAAGCATGGCTATAATATTCAGTATATTTAATTTTCTGTTAGTTAAAATATCCTTAAAAGTTTTTATAAAATGACTGTTAGATTTAGCGGTTTTATCAGAATAAATCTTTGGAACAAAATTAAACATCAAAAGAACCCAGCACACACCAATTACAGAAAGGTATCTTACACTATCCAACCCTAAATATTGGGTAACATAAGCAGAAATAATCGGTCCGAAAGAATAACCCAAAGTTCCTAATCCGATAAATATACCCATATTTCTGGTAACATCTTTACCGGCAAATCTAACAGAAAACCCCAGTGCCTGCGGATGAAAAAGGCTTGACCCAAGACTTCCGAGAATAACGCACACAAGAAGCGGGAAAATATGATTAGCACTAGGAGCAAAAGAAATAAAGACCGATGTCATTAACAGCCCCCAGAAAATAAATACACGCTTTAATATATTATCGGCAAAAAAACCGAAAATCGGCTGCAATAAAGATGAACAGATATGAGAAATACTTAGTATAATAGTAGCCAGCGCCATTGAAATTGCTAATTTCGCTGCAATAAACGGCATAATAGGGTTGAGCATACCTGTATAAATATCATTAATAAAATGAGCAATATTTAACCAAATACGGGGTTTCTTTTCTGTAAAATTTTCCATACAACAATTATATTAACAAAATAAATTAAAAATCAATTAAATCTCTAACCTGGACACCGAGCTTATCTGCTATATCAATGAGAAGCCCCAGGCTAATACAGCGTTTTGCAGTTTCAATTTTAGCCAGATGCTCTCTTGAAATATCCAGCATCTCTGCAAAATGATTCTGGGAATATCCCTTCTCCTTACGGACTTTAAAAATTTTTCTGCCCAATTGTAAAATTTTTGTAGTCTTATTGTCCATATTTTTATTTTCATATATAATTCAATTAAGTATGTAGTCTAATTGAGAACAAAATGGAGTAAAATTATGAATAAAGGCTTTACACTTGCAGAAGTATTAATAACACTAGGAATTATTGGAGTAGTGGCAGCATTGACGCTTCCAAATATAGCCGGGTATTACAAGAGAAAAGAGAGCAGCGTACGAATAAAAAAGTTCTACAGCACAATGGAGCAGGCAATAAGGCTTTCTGAAATAGATAATGCAGAAGTTATGTATTGGGACAAAGAAAGTATGGATACAGATGATCCTGATTTTGGGACAAATAATCCTAAAAAAACCTTAAAATATTTTTTATCCTATATTGAGCCATATTTAAAATATACATCATACGACACAAAGGGAGAATATATCGGTGATGGAAATGAGCCGTCAGAATTACGAATAAAAATGGCAGATGGAAGTCTGGTATATTTATTTAACGGGAGTTGTATGGACATGATTCTCGATGTAAATGGTCCAAAAACTCCTAACAAATGGGGATACGATCTTTTCGATTTTTTACTTTGCAAGGACAGTGCTCAAAAATCAAATTGCGGAGGCTCTAAACACTGGTGTACCTATGGTCCGGCGCAATACAAAAACAGAAAAGAAGCTCTGGCAAAATGTAAAATAAAACCACAAACTTGTAGTGTTCTTCTGCAATATGATAACTGGGAATTTAAAGAAGATTATCCATACAAATTATGATTTTTTCGGTATAACAGCAGCATGATGACAAGAGCAATTATAATCCAGCATACTGAAATAATCTGAGCAACAGGAATTCCGTAAAGATTAAGCGCGCTGTCTATCCTGATATATTCCGTAAAAATTCTTACAAGAGAATACAGTGTGAGATACAAGCAAAAAGTAATCCCGGGCTGTTTTTTAGCAAATTTTTTCATGGCAAAAAACAGGAATATAAAAATAATTAAATCAAGTATACTCTCATATAAGAAAGCAGGATGGAAAAAATTATAATCAGCATATTCTAAAGGACGCCTTGCGAGCGGGATAAAGAGCTTCCATGGCAGATTTGTAGGGAAACCAAATGCCTCTGAATTAAAAAAGTTTCCCCACCTTCCGATTGCCTGCGCTATTGCTGTTCCGCAGACAAAAGCATCAAGAAGGTTCCACACCGGCAGCTTATGTTTTTTGGCAAGAATTATAAGTATCAAGATACCAACAGTCACCCCTCCATGAATTGACAGACCGCCTTGCCTGATAAACAGGATTTCGCCCGGATGATAAAAATAATACACAGGATTAAGCAGACAATAATACAATCTTGCACCCAGAATACCTGCTATTATTACATATGCAGAAAAATCCCAAATGGCATTGTAGTCTTTATCAGGATTATATTTTTTGAAAAACAAAAATGCAGTATAAACCCCGATAAGACATGAAGCGGCAAGGATTAATCCATAGTAATACACAGGGAAATCAAAAACTCTGAATAAAATATCCCCCGGAGATTGAAATACCATACCTTATTCTGCTTCAACCGGCGCCTTTCCCGCATTATTTGTTTCCGCAATAGCCGAAACCTTTGTTTCCAAGTCCTTTATCCTTGACTGTACATCCTGGGCATCTTTGGCTTCAGGAGATTTGTCAAGATAAATACGGTAGTTTTTAACAGCCTCATCCATTAACTGTTTAGCTGTCTGAGAAGTTTTTGAAGAAATATCCGGCAATTTACCTGCATCTTCAAGTTCTTTTTCCGGAGCCTTTTGAATATTGCCTGCTTCATCCATAACAAGCACACCGGAAAGCAAATCAGATGCAAGATTTTCCTGTGTAACAGCTATAGAATAATAAGTATCAGCAAAATCAGGTTTTAAATTAATAGCTTTCTGATACGCTTCTAAAGCCTTTAAATATTCCTCATTTTTTGTATATGCAACAGCAAGGTTATAATGGGTTTCAAAAATAGAATCGTCCAAATCAACACTGGATTTCAAGCGTTCAATAGCTTCTTTGTAGTTTCCCTGCTCCATAAAAGTCATAGCTTTATTATTAAGTTCCTGTACTGCAAAATTATTAATACAAGCAGTTGTAACAACAGGTATAACTAAAATACTCAATAATAGAAGTGCTTTTTTCATATAACTCATCCCTCTTTTTAAAAACACATTTTTTAGATATTATAAAATAATAATAAAAATTTGGCAAATTTTCAGATTTGGGTTACAATAGACGTATAAAAATGGTTATGTGTTAAAATTTAATAAAAGGAGAAAAGCATGTCAGAAGATAAAGTAGTAAAATTAGGAGCAAAGAGGAATAACCACCCGAAAGAAGACCGGGCTTCTGATAATGCAGAGCACAGTAACGATGAAGTTGTATATTGCAGTTTCTGCAAACGTCCTAACACACAGGTTTTAAAAATGGTTCAGGGTCCGGGGGTTAATATTTGTTCAGAATGCGCAATGATTGCTGTGCAGTATTTAATTCTAAATGACAGGATGCCTTCAGCAGAAGCGCAGCAAATTCTTGATGCTTTTTGGGGGAAAGCCAGAAGATAATGATTAACCAGTCTAGAGAACTCAATCCATTTGAAGTAAAAGCAGAACTGCTCAGACTTATTGCGGCATATTCCAAATCCGGAAACGGCGGGCTTTCAAATTGTGATTTTTCGCTGCTTGACTCCCAGCAGAATAAAAAAATTATAGAAAAACTTTTGTTTAAAGAGCTTATAAACATAAAAACCGGCAGTGAAAAAATTATAAGATTTCTTCTTGAACGATATGTTGCACGCGAAGATTTGATTAATCAGCTATGGGCGATTTTAAAAAATAATATGGCTTCAAGTGAAGTAAAAATAATTGTGCTGAGCTTTCTAAGAGAGTTGGAAACAGATTGGAAATATGAAGATTACAGTGAATATACAGAAGATCTTGATATAATTGATGAAGATACCAAACAGCTTCTTGATACAGCAATAGTAAACCCTGAAGTACAGATTGACTTTCTTGATTTTTTAAACGCTGTCGATAATAAAGACAAAATTCTTTTGATAAAATCACTTGCTGATGATTACACTCAAGATGCTCTTGCAAATATTTTAGTACCTGTATTTTTATCACAGCCGGATTCAGAAACCGGCAGGGAAGCACTTGCTATTTTAGGGAATTCACGTTCCCAGCTGGCATACCACGCGCTTAATACAGCTTATGATTTTGTTAGCTGTGAATTGAAACCGCTTATAAAGAAAAATCTTTCAATATTAAAACTTGCAGGAATAAGAGAAGATAATTCACATGAATTTTATAAAAAACTTCTATCAAAAACTCGTCCTTACAGATGCTGTATAACATATCCGGACGGACATGGAAACCAGGCGCTGATTTTTTCAAGAACAAATTCTGAAAAAAGAGTTCAGTTTGCGGCAATAGTAATGAATGATTACAACGGAATACGCGACTGTTTTGGATTTAATGATATTTCTGAATTTGAATGCGATAAAATTATTGAAAGATTTTATAAAGGGGAAAAATCACTTAGCATCTCTCCAAAAGCCTTAAAAACAATCCTTTTGTACGCTGAAAAAATATCAAAGAAAAAAGCTAACAACTGGCTTCTTCCATATGAATATATCTGCTGGAAAAATCTGCTTGCCGATATTGACTATGAAACAGATGACTTCAAAACACTGCTTTCAAAACAATATGAGTTGAAAAAACTTGATGAGGACAGTTTTGAAAAAATTCTCAATATAGATTTTATGGAACACTGGTTTCTTGACAGCGAGTACAGTACAGAATTTGAAGAGTTTCTCGCCAAAATGAACCATATGCTGAAATCAGATATTAATACAGTTGATTTCGACAAACTGGTTAACGGGAATAAAGATATAATTTTCTACGATGAAGAAAAGCATACATGGCGGGAAAGACTTCTTGTATCAGCTTATCTTAAAATGCTAGACAAAAAACACACCGAAGCAGAGCTTCTTTATAGTCTTTATTTTGATGAAAAATATATCAATGAGCTTTATTTAAATATTTTGCGAAAAAGTATCTATGAATATTATTTTTCATTAAAATTCAATACCGACGAAAATCAAAATCGTTTTACACTCGGTGAACTCGATTTGATAATTGAAAAAATCGAAGAAAAGTGGGTGAAAAATGTATAAAGTTATGGCGCTGGATGTAGGGACAAAAAGAATCGGGATTGCGCTGAGCGATTACCTTTTAATGCTTGCAAACGGTCATTCATACATACAGCGAGCACCGGAAGATAAGGCTATTGAAACAATTTATAAAATAGCAAAAGAAAATAATGTTAAAAAAATTGTAGTAGGTGTTCCTCTAAATATGGACGGAACAAAAGGCTCTCAGGCACAAGACTGCATTAATTTTGCAGAAAAAATCAAAGGATATGAAGTATTCTATGAAGATGAAAGATTAACCTCTGAAACTGCTGAAGAAAATTTGCGAAATAAAAAAATTAACTTCATAAAAGACAAAGGTTTAGTTGATATTGAGAGTGCTTGTATTATACTGGAACAGTACCTGTCAAGAAAACAATAACAGAACATATACAAACAGAAAAGAGGCGTAAAATGGAAAAAGACGAAAAACAGTTAATTGAAACAGTTGATGAAGACGGAAAAGTTATTACATTTGAACTATTTGATATAGTTGAAGTTGATGAACAGGAATATGCCCTTCTTCTTCCTGCAGAAAAAGAAGGAGAAAGCGAAGATGATGAATTAATCCTCATGAGATTAACAAAAGACGGCGAAGATTACTTATTTGAAACAATCGACGATGACGATGAGTTTAATAAAGTCGCCGAATATGTAGAAAATATGGATGAAGAAGACGAGGAAGAATAATTGTTTGAAAAGTTTACGGAAAAAGCAATAAATGCAGTCGCTGAAGCACAAAAAATCGCTCAGGAGATGAATTCTGAATACATTTTGTCAGAACATCTTCTGCTTGCGCTTGTAAAAGAAGCAAAGGGAATCCCTTTGAAGATTTTTAAAAACTATAACATAACTTATGAGGCTTTATTTGACGAAATCAGCATTAATTTAGATATTTCAAAAGCAAAAAGCCCTAATACTGTGCCTAACTTCAGCCATCACGTAAAAAATATTCTGAAACATACGCTTGATATTGCAAATAAATCAGGCAATCCGTCTATTCTTTATGAACATTTATTCTTAGCCGTAATTAATGATAAAAATTCAAACAACGTCAAAACCCTTGAAAAATTAGGCTTTGACATATATGCTTCCAGAACTCTGCTTCAAAAGCTGGTTCAAAAAAAAGTAAAAAAACTATATCATCCGGAAATTGACGATAACCGGGAAGTTGAACCTAACCGCTCAGAGGAAACAGATGCGTTGTTTGATAGTGCAGAATCTACTGCAGTATTTGAACGTGCAGTAGCAAAGCTTTCTGCTTCAAATTATGAAATTCTTGGAACAGAACAAATTGTATCTTCAATTCTTGAAGATAAAGACGCAGAACTTACAAAAATTCTTGCACAGAACGGCGTGACCGAAAAACTTTTTGATGAAAAACTAAAAAATATACAATCAAGGCAGGCTGAGTATGAAGGCAGACAAATAATTTTTACGCCTAACGCTTTTACAATAATGAACTCTGCACTTCAAACAGCAAAAGAACTCGGATCATCCGTTGTACTTCCCGAGCATATTATACTTGGCGTCTTAAAGACTAAAAAAGGTCTTGCATACGAAATTTTTAAAGAATTAAAAATTTCTGATGATGACCTTGCGCACAGCATAATAAAACCGATAGAAAAACAGATGCCTCAGACACTTACAATTTTACGCCTGGCAAAAGAGGAAGCAAGACGGTTAGGACGAAATGTTGTCGGTACAGAAATGTTTCTTCTTGGAATTATAGGAGAAGCAGCAGGTGTTGGTGCACAGGTTCTTGCAGAGCTGGAAATTAACATAAAAGATGCGCGTAAAACAGTAGAACAGCTTATAGGTTTCGGAAACGAGTATTACGATAAAGAAATTGTATTCACAAAACGTGCCAAAAGAGTTCTTGAAGCCGCCTGGGAGCTTGCGAAAAAAGAACGCAAATCAAGAATTGAATCAGCACACATGCTGCTTGCACTTACAACGGAACCAACATGTATTGCAATGAAGGCGCTTGAATTGCTTGGCGTTGATGCAGTAGAAATACGAGAAGGCGTTAAAAAGTTTAAATAATGAACAGCATTGTTGAAACTGTTAATTCATTCTTAGAAAAATACGGGATAAAATCATCCGGTAAAAAGATACTGCTCGGGTTTTCCGGGGGTTATGATTCGCTATGTCTCTTGAATATCTTAAAAGAATTAAAAGTTCCGGTTGCGGCAATTCACTTAAACCACAACTGGCGGGGGGAAGAAAGCAAAAAAGACGCTGAATACTGCCATGAGTTTTGCAAAAAAAATAATATTGAATTTTATATGGAAACATTGCCTGATAATGTTGCCAAAACAGAAACTGCCGCAAGAGAGGCAAGGTATGAATTCTTTAAAAAATGTGCGGAAGAATTTAACAGTGATTATTTTTTTACAGCCCATAATGCAGACGATAATGCAGAAACTGTTCTCTACAGAATAATAAAAGGAACAGGACTCTCAGGGCTTTCAGCTATACAGGAAAAACGCGGAATTTTTTACCGCCCCCTCTTATCAGTTTCACGCTCAGAAATCGAACAATACTGTATAGATAATAATTTACATCCTAATATTGACAGCTCGAATGAAAATATAAAATATAAACGCAACCTTATCAGACAAAAAATTCTTCCTCTGTGTGAAAATATCAATCCAAAATGCAAAGATGCACTAAATTCACTATCAGAAATAGCTGCACAAGAAAATGAACTTCTTGAAGAATATATTAATAATAAAAAAGCAGAAATTGGAAATTCAACAAAAAAATTTCTAAAAGCCTCAACTGCTGTAAAAAACAGAATTATTTATGAAATATTTGTAAAGAATAACCTTGATTACGACAGGGGCGGGATTTTACGAATAAGAAATTTCATAATAGAAAATTCAGAATCAAAATCAGGGAAAAAGTGTTCAATAACAAAAAATGTTTTCATGTTTGTAAATGAAAAATATTTTGAAGTCATAAACAGGCAGGAACACTTAAAAGAAGAAATCAGCATAAAAAAAGAAGGGGATTTTGAAATCGGCGGTTACATTTTTTCCATAAAAAAATGCTCAAAAATTCCCGCAAAGTTTCCTGATGATATGGAATATACAGCATACGCCGAGCTGCCGGAGGTTAATTTTACTCTTCGTACAAGACGCGATGGCGATATTATCCGCCCTCTCGGCACAGCTGGAACACAAAAGTTAAAAAAATATCTTACTAACAAAAAAATACCAAAGCACATAAAAGATGAAATGCTGTTTCTTTGCAGAGGGAATGAGGTTCTCTGGGCAATCGGCACAGGAATAAGCAGCACGATAAAAGTTGAAACAAGACCAACTCATGTGCTAAAATTAGTAAAAAAGGAAGGTTCGTTATGTTAGATATAAAGCTTGAAGATATAAAAGTATTGTTTAGCGAAGATGAGCTTCAAACAAGAATTAAAGAACTCGCCGGAGAGCTTAATGAGTTTTATCAGGGCGAAGAAGTTTATGCGATATGCGTTTTAAAAGGCGCTGTAATGTTTGCAATCGACCTTGTTAAATCACTTGATATGCCATTAAAAATGGAATTTATAAGACTTTCAAGCTACGGTACAGGGCGAAATACAACCGGCAAGGTTAATGCAGTTGATATATCGCTTCCGGATTTGAACGGTAAAAATGTGCTTATTATTGAAGATATAATTGATACAGGCTTAACAGCCAAGTTTTTGATGGATTTTATTGGCTGTAATTTTAAAACTAAATCAACAAAATTCTGCTCGCTGCTTGACAAAAAAATATCCAGAAAAACAGAGATTGAACCTGATTACTACGGATTTCATGTTGATGATAAATTCGTTGTAGGCTACGGGCTTGACTATGAAGGGTATTTCAGAAACCTTAGATTTATAGGCTATGTGGAGTAAAATTGGATAAAAGCAGCTTTTTTAAAAACGCAATCTGCAATATAAATGAATTTTACAAGCAGCAATATAGTGAAGCCAATGCAGAAAAGCTTATTTTTGAAACGCTTAACAAGCTTGTACAATTTAGTTGCGGCAGAATTTATATACAAAGTCTTGATGAGTATGAAGTTAAATATAAATACGGAAGTACAGCAGAGAAAAATTCAATCAGAGAAGATTTAAGCATAAGCGGGTGTAAATTTGGTTATATTGAAATTAGCAGAACAAACAGCTTTTCAAATGAGGAAATAACAGTATTTAAGACATGTTCGGTCATCATCGCAAATATTATAAAAGATATTGAACTGTCAGAAATAATAAAGATGCAGGTGAAAGCGCTTCAGGACGGGATAGAGGAAACAAAAAAACAAAATAAGAAAATCATAGCAGCAGATAAGGTTAAAAATTCATTTCTTGCAAATGTATCACACGAGCTGCGTTCGCCTCTTAATTCTATTTTAGGATTTTCTGAACTGCTTCAGGAACAATTTATAGGCCCGCTTAACGAAAAACAGCTTGAATACGTATCGGATATAAGAGTTGCCAGTCTTCATCTTCTCGGCATGATTAATGAAATTCTTGATATATCAAAAATTGAATCGCATGCTATGAAACTAAACTTAACAGAATTCAGGCTCAAACAGAATGCAGAAGAGGTATTAAACATTTTAAAGCCGCTTTATAAGAAGAAAAATATAAATACATCTTTGAATATACCGGAAGAATTAATCATCAGGGCTGATTACCAGAAAATTCAGCAAATATTTTTTAATCTTATAAACAATGCAATAAAATTTACTCATGAAAATGGTGAAATTTCAGTTTCATCAAAAACTGCTTCAAATAATTTAATAATATATGTGTCCGACAACGGTATAGGAATAGAGAGAAAATATTTAAAGAAAATATTCAAAAAATTTGTACAGGTTAATCCAGACGCCTCAAAAGAAAGTTCTACAGGGCTGGGATTGACTATTACAAATGAGCTGGTTAAGCTGCATGGAGGAACAATCAGCGTTGAAAGCAAACCGGCGGAAGGAACAACTTTTATTATAAAAATTCAAAATGTTGTAATTTAACAAAAAAAATGATAAAATAAAATTAGTTATTAGATTTGGAGGTATATAGGGTGGCATCTATCAAAGACGCATATCAAAGTACAATAGGAGAGAGTTTTACAGGATTGAAACTTATATTATGGTCAATCCCGTTATTCTGGTTCAGAGAATGGATTTTTGCAGATAAGCCAAATATTGCTTTGATTTCGACTATTGGAGCTGCTTTTTTAATACTCATATCCGGTTTTCTCGTTGAAATATCTTACAATACCATCGCTAAGAACTCTGAAATCGTTCCGGGGGCAAACTTTTTGTCTATGGGCTTTAACGGATTTTTGGGGCTGCTTGCAACTGGCGTATATGCAGCAATCTGCTACTTCGGAGCGAATTTTGCATGCGGCTTTGTCAAAACAGGAGATGCTGCAATAGATATGACCCTAGAAATAATGATATGGTTTATTTTCTTAGGTTTTGCCTTTGCTGGATATATTATTTTTATAAGACGTTTAAATGTATTTGAAGCATATAATCCTATCAAATTTATGAAAGCCTATCCTGAAGCTTTTTTAAGCGGTGCTTTCTTAGTAGTAAAACTTGCAATTATAAATGCCATTGTAATCGGTTTTATCAGCTATTTGTTCTGGTTATTTCTTGGATTTGACAATTACCTTATAAAATTTATATGGTGTATAACTATTATGTATAATCTTGTTATTGGTGCAAATTATCTTGCACAGCTGAGTGAAGAAATATTTGCCTTTGAAGAACGATTAAACGACAATAATTAGTTAACCATTTCTCTAAGTTTTTTCAACTTGTCGCGAATTTCAGCAGCACGTTCAAAGTCAAGAATTTTAGCAGCTTTGTGCATGTCTTTTTCGAGCTTGTCAATAAGTTTTGGAAGCTCTTTCTTATCAATCCCCATATCAACCATTTCTTCAGCAACAATATCTTCAAGTTCACGATAGCTTGCAACAAGAGATAGCAGGTTATTCTCAATAGGCTTCTTAATAGTCTGCGGTACAATACCGTATTTTTCATTATAAGCAAGCTGAATTTCTCGTCGGCGGTTTGTTTCATCAATCGCTTTCTGCATAGATTCAGTCATCCTGTCAGCATACATAATAACTTCACCGCAAGCATTTCTTGCAGCACGCCCGATTGTTTGTATAAGACTGGTTTCTGAACGCAAAAAGCCTTCTTTATCGGCATCCATAATCGCAACAAGCGAAACCTCAGGAATATCCAGCCCTTCTCTCAAAAGGTTTACACCAATAAGTACATCAAACTCACCCAGTCGTAAATCCCTCAAAATTTCCACGCGTTCAAGAGATTGAATTTCACTATGAAGATACCTTACCTTTATACCTTCCTGTATAAAAAAGTCTGTCAAATCCTCTGCCATTCGCTTTGTAAGTGTTGTAATCAGTACACGCTCATTCTTTTCAGTGCGTTTTTTAATCTCTTCTTTTAAATCATTAATCTGTGTATCAATAGGACGAACATGAATTTTCGGATCAACAAGCCCTGTAGGTCTGATAATTTGTTCAACCATCTGTTCTGAAGTTTTACGCTCAAACTCGCCTGGAGTTGCTGATATATATATCTTTTGTCTTACCTTTGAGAAAAATTCATCATTTGTAAGCGGTCTGTTATCTTTCGCACAAGGAAGACGGAAGCCGTATTTTATCAAGGTATCTTTTCTTGCAGCATCACCATGGCTCATACCTTTAAGCTGCGGAAGAGTTACATGGGATTCATCAACTACAGTCAAAAAATCACCCTGAAAATAGTCAAGAAGTGTAGCCGGCGCAGAACCCGGAGGTCTTCTTTCAATAATTCTTGAATAATTTTCAATACCGGAGCAGTAACCCATTTCTTTAATCATCTCTATATCATATTTCACTCTTTGTTCAAGACGCTGAGCTTCAACAAGCTTGTTCTCATTATTTAATTCTGCAAGCCTGCATTGAAGTTCCTGCCGTATAAGCGCAATAGTATCATCAACATTTTCATCATAAGAAAGATAATGTACTGCCGGATAAATTACAGTCTTATCAGGCATTTCAAGAATTTCACCGGACACATTGTCAATTCTGACTATTTTTTCTATCTCATCTCCGAAGAAATAAATTCTTGTAACTATTTTTTCATAAGCAGGCATAATTTCAACAATATCGCCTCGCGCTCTGAAAGTGGAACGTTCAAGCACTAAGTCATTTCTTGTATACTGAACACTCACAAGATGGTTTAACAATGCATCTCTGTCAATTTCATCTCCTACTTTAAGCTCAACTGAACCTCTGAAATAATTTTCAGGAAGCCCCAAACCATAAATACAGCTTACAGATGCAACTATAATAACATCATTTCTTTCATAAAGACTTCTTGTTGTATTGTGTCTTAAACGGTCAATTTCTTCATTAATAGAAGCTGATTTTTCAATATATGTATCAGTTCGCGGAATATAAGCCTCAGGCTGATAGTAATCATAATAACTGATAAAATATTCAACAGCATTATCAGGGAATAATTCTTTAAATTCATTATAAAGCTGAGCTGCAAGAGTTTTATTATGTGCAATAATAAGGGTAGGTTTCTGTATCCGTTCTATAACATTTGCAATAGTAAACGTTTTACCGGAGCCGGTAATACCTAGCAATGTCTGGGCATCATCACCGGCTTCAAGTCCGTTTACAAGCTGATCAATTGCCTTTGGCTGGTCGCCGGCAGGGGAATATTTAGAATTTATTTTAAACTTGCGTTCCATAACAAAAGTGTATATCAAAATTTAATAAAAATACAACTGGCAAATTTTAATATTTACGGATATTATATATGCAGATAAGGAATTCCTAAATTGCTTCACCCGATAAAAAACAGTACTAATTTTACAAGCATAACTTCCATACTTCACCCAAAAGAAAAAAAGGAGAACAAGAGTAAATATCACGATCCTCTTAATAACTGGTGGGTAAAAGGAGCTACATACACAAATGAAATAGGTACTACAATCCATGAAATTTCACCAAGACTGGCGCAGATATTGTGGATACCATCAATAATGTACCTTGGTGCTGATATTTATGATAAATACAAAAATGACAAAAATCATTATAAACCAAGCGGTAAAAGAGGAATTGAACGGGTTATCTATCAAGGTGTTGCAGGATTTTTACTGCCATCAGGAGCAATTTATCTGGGACAAAAGCTTACCTCTCCGGTTATAAAGTTATTTAACAGAGGGTTAAGTGTCAATGCACGTGAAAATACACTAAAACATATGAGAGATGCTGTTAATCAGTGTATAGGCGACATGTATGACGACAAAAAGAGATTCAAAGATTTTATGTTGAACTCACTGGAAAATAAAATTACGTCATGCCGGAATGAAAAACAAACTGACGGATTTTTGAAGAAAATAATTAAATTTAACAGCGGCGCTTATGCTCTTGCCAATGAAGACAAAATTAAAATTTTCGATTTTGCAAACAAAAATATTAACAAGCTGTTTGATGTCCAACAAACTCTGCGTAAAGGCAAAAAGCCAAAAGAAATCTCTAATTCCTGCTATAAAAAATACTTAAGAGAAGTTCCCGTTCTAAGAAAAATGTACGGGCAGGACAATGCAAACCATGCAATAGGATTTGTATTAAAACATTATGAGAGTAAACAGCTTCTAAAAACAAAAATATTAAAAACAATAGGTGGTTTAATATCTCTTGCAGTATTATTAAAGCCAATTGACTATTTTGTTTCAAAAATTCTTATGCCAAAATTTGTAGATCCAGGCATAACAAGATTTAACGCAGCTTTGCTTGAAAGAAGCTCATTGAAATCACACATAAAAAATATTGAGCAAAAACAGCAGCAAAAGCAGGTAAGTTTTACTGATAGCGCGCAAGAAAAGAGCCGTAATTCTTCACCGGAAGAGTTTCAGAAACCTGAGGAACAGCTTCCGTTAAATCCTCAGGCTGAGGAGATACCGGTTCAGGAACTTCAATAGCCGAAAGAACAAGAGAGCCGGCTTTATTCAGTGATAAAGCATAAATTGCTTTTAATTTATAATTATCAACGAAAACAATAAAATCAAATATTTTTGCAAGCGCAGCTTTGGCAGCTTTTTCTGTACATTTTTCACTAAACATTATTGATGCAGAAATCTTAGCAACAGCAGCTGCAACAGAATCCGCCCTTAATGCTGTCACAAATCCATGCAAATCAGAAAATGAATTTATTATGTAATCAGTATATTTAACGGAATTTAAATCAGTAAATATATAAGATGGTGCCATAAGTAAAACTGAAGTCATAAGATTTTCAAAACCAGCGTCATCAAGTGTTCCTGTCACAAATGTTTCCGCACAAGGCGGCAGCCCGGTTATAAGCGGGAATTTTTGAACAAGCACTGAACGGACTTCCGGGAGTTCATATAACATAGCAGAAATTAATGAAGATTTACCGGAATTAAGTTTTCCTGCAACCAGAATATTATGTTTTTCGCTTAAGTATGATTTGATTAAATCAGCTGCCTCTGAGGATAGCATTTTTGAATTAATAAGGTATTCAAAATCAATTTTTTTGCGTGCGAGTTTACGGATAATTATTTTTGCACTGCATACAGGAGGTAGAAGAAGAGTAATCAAAAGATTCTCAAGCTTTAGATTAATTATGCCTTTTTCAGCATCTTCTGCTGAAAGCTTCAGCAGGGCATCTTTTATTTTTTCAAATTGGGCATTATCAAGTTTTATATCCGACAACTCTATCCTGCCTGACCTCTCAACCTCTACTTTTCCATCGGAACTAACAAAAATAACGGCAATATCTTCGCTAAGAATAAGAACATCCAATGCTCCGAAACCAAATACAGAATTCATAAACATAGTAATAAATTTTTCTTTCTCTTCCTGCGAAAAATCAACCCCAAAATCTTTAAGCTTTGCTGAAACATAGCTTGAGATTAAATCGTACTGTTCAGTTTTTGTATATTCGAACCACACCGGTATTGATGCAATCTTTTGAGAAAGCGACTTAACCAAATCAGCAAAAACAGATTGACTATCAATAACAGTATCCGGAACTTCTTCTTCCGGAACAGCATCCTCTACAATTTCAGGTAACGGTATATTTCTAAATCTGTCTTTTATTGCCACTTTAGCCTCTCAGTATATTATTTAAATTATCAACAGAGTTTGAAACAAATTTTTTAATGAGTTTCTGTCTGTGAATAGTATCTGCAAGATGGATAGCAAGCTCCCTATAGCTCTGTGCTACATTTGAAGAAGCATTCATCTCCGAAACCGGAACACCTTTGTTTATTGCAGCCATTAATGAAAAATAATTATTTGGAATTTTCCAGTAAATTTCTTTATTAAGCAGCTTTTCAACATCATCTGCTTTTATTTCGTCATTTTCCATATATCGGTTGATAACAACTTGAACTTTCTCATTGTCATATCCGAGTTTTTCAAATAAATCCAGACACCTCTGGCAGTTTCTCAGTGCCGGAAGGTTGACAATAGTCACAAGAAATACCATGTCAGAATTATCAAGTGCAGTTATTGTCTTTCCGTCAAATGTATTATCGGTATCAACAACTATATAAGAAAAGGTTTCTTTTAATATCTCAAAAAGCCTTGCCACCTGCTTTGGAGAAATATCCTCCGCCTGCTTGAAATAAGGAGGATCTGCAAGAACATACAGACTTGTATCCTTATATTTCTCAAGAGTATTAAGCATAAAATCTTTATTCAACTTATCTAAATTCTTAAGCATATAAGAAATATTAAACGAAGGTTTCAAATCCATAAAAGTGGTAATATCGCCTAGCTGAAAATTCAAATCTATTAGAGCGACATTCTCTTTTGTGGTTCTTGCAAGCTCCAGAGCGAGATTTGACGCGATTGAAGTTTTTCCAATACCGCCCTTATTTGAAAACACCGTAACCATACGACATCTATTGGATTTACGGTAATCATCATTCAGTTGTTCTTTAATTCTCGCAAGTACATCGAAAAATTCACCTTTAATAACCGGAGAGGACAGAACTTCCTTGGCTCCTGCACGCATTATCTTTACAATAGAATCAACAGTAGGATTTTCATAAATTGCTGCCACCCGACAATTGGAAAAGTCCTCAGTAACTTTTCTGATAAAATCATAATATTTTGCAGAAGGATTTTCCAAATCAACAATTAAAACACACTTTGGCAGTGAAGAAATAGTATTATAAATATCAGAAAAATCAGAATAGTCTTCAAGTAGCTCAAATCCATCCGCCTCGCTCAAATATAATGATAGAAGCTCCTTTAATCTTTGCCGGGCTGATAAAATAATTGTAGAAATTTTTTCTGACATAATTCCCCTTATAAAAGGATTTTAGCATATTATCAAAATAAGGGCAAGTTAATTTAGTCTTGTACTGCCATTACAGCACAGTGACAGCAAGCCTAAAACCTCAATAGCATTATAATATTGAAAAGTTCTGAATAATTTGTTAAAATAATAGAGTTAAGAAGAAAAGGAGGATTACATGCAAAATACAGTTATAGCTTCAAAACTAAGAAGGGGGGGGGGGTACAGATAAAGCCGCATCCTTCTACTCAGATTTCAACAATAATCAGAATAACAAGCGTAGAGCTTTTTTAAAGGCATTTTCCTTTACGGACGCTTTCACATTGGCAGAGGTTTTGATCACACTTGGCATTATAGGTGTAGTCGCGGCAATGACGCTGCCATCACTTGTTGCAAATTACAAAAATAAAGTATTTTCAAACCAGACTAAAAAGACATATTCAACAATTTTAAATGCAATGAATAAATGGCAGTATGAAACGGGTGCGTCTGATTACAGCGGAGTATTTATACAAAGCAAAACTACGAAGGCACTTGCGGACGAATTCTTTTCATACTTGAAAATTATTAAAAAATGCTACAGTGGAACAAACGGCTGTATGTCATTTGAGTATAAATACCCAAAAGCTAAAAATGACGGGCTGGGAAAGAATGCCGTTCTTAAAACAAACGGATATCATAAAGTTATACTTGCAGATGGCTCTTCTGTAGCCATAATGCCCTATATTAACGGAGATGCCGACTGCGGACGAATTTTCACTGACAAAGTTACAGACAGCAACGGGAACTGGATTTCAGACGGTAAAGGAGGTTATGAAACGAAAGAGACTTACTCAAAGCAATGTGGAATTATGATTATAGATGCAAACGGTTTAAAAGGTCCTAATCAACTTGGAGCAGATGCTTATTCTTTTATTATTACAAATAAAAAAATAGCAAATTGGCATACACAAATAGACAGTGCAATAATTGACGAAAGTTTAAATTATATTGATTATAATACAGGCGCAGACTTCAATTAAAATAAAAGAGGGAGATTTTAATTCCCTCTTTTTGTATAAAACGCCCCGTACAGATGTGATTTTGTTACCTGCTGAGCTCGCAGGTGGGTGAGCGCCTCGATAAATCCGTTTCCCGCTGGCGAAGCAAGCTTCGGCGGGTATACTTCAATATCTGACAGAGTCAACTCTCCCTATTAATAAAAATGTAGGAACAAAATTGAACACCTGCACAGAGCAATTACATTATAACAATATTTATTCTAAAATACAACCCGCCTGCCGTCTATTACTAACTGCGCATTGAAAGCATTTCTAAAGCTTCACGTTCAAGAGCTTCAGAGCGTTTTAAGGCTTTATCAGCTGCAGTTGTGTCCTGATTTTCCGGCATAATCTTTGCAGGAGCTGAAGAAGGAACATAATTTCTTGGAGGTTCAGCATTATTATCAACAATCTTTACCGGTTCAGGCGAAGGTATATATGTTCTTACCGGTTCACCCGGAGCCTGAATTTCACCTGGCTGCTTAGGATTTGTCTGAGAAGACAACGGGGTCTGATAAGGAGTTCCGGCCTTATACATATTTAAAAGGTTTGTAGGACTTGTATTCACTACAGGTTTAGGCTTATATTGATTTAATAAGTTTGTAGGGCTGTTATTGCTTACAAACGGCTGTTGTGCTGCCTGCTGCTGTTTTTGTGCTTCCTGTAGCATTTTTAACAATTCCTGCTGCTGAGCTTCTGTCAATTCAGGCTTTTGTTCTTTACCATCATCAAGTACAGAATGCTTAGGTTTGCCAAAGAGTGCATGAGAAACCTTTATTCCTAATTTATTAAAGAAAGGCATTATCATAAACATTGCAAGAACAATTCTCATCGGATAACCTGCACACTGCTTGAGCCAGTATTTAGGATTTCTGAATACATCTTTAAGTCTGCCTTTAAATCCGCCTTCTACAGCATGTTTAGAATATGGTCTGATTTGCTCCAAACCTACTGTGATTATGCGGCCTATTTTCTTGCAAAGTTTTGCAAATGGATTTTTTGTTCCTGCCATTAACTGATCTTTAAGCACTTTTCGTTCTGCTTTATATGCCTTCTTATTGCCAATAAAGAAGCCACTTGCTACTTTTTCATTAAATTCTTTTACAGCCTGACGATACTTGGCAACAGCCTCCGGTGTCATACCGGCATATTGCATACCGCCCAGTTTATGCATCAACTGAATTGCCGCAGGCATAAACATGAAGAAACCTACAAGTTCAGTTAATCTTTCTGTAAATGTTCTGAGTTTATCACCTTTTTCAGCCTGTGCTGTTCTGATTATAGCTTCAGCAACGAACCAGGCCTGCATCATCGCAACGAGTTTGCCGCCTGCAACTCTGTTTGTTGCACCTTCGAGGAACATATTTACATATTTAGGAAGAAGCTTGCCGAGTTTTGTTTTGTGGTAAGGGTTATCTATACCTTTTGAACCAATAAGTTTATTGGACATTTCAGAAAACTCTACTTTACGTCCAAATAAGTGCCCCCAGACTTTATTCAGCGTACTGTTATCATGTACATCAATCTTTGAATATACACCGGGTTTAACCTTTTTACATGCATTTATTACATCGTCAAGGTGCGAGTGAATATCTTTTTTAACAGCTTCAAATGTTTCTAAATCTGCAAAGCCTAGAGCTTTTGCCTTCAATTGCTTAAGTTCGACAGCCCTTGAACCGGCATCAAGAGATTTAAAAGCTTTTACAGCATCATCGGTTTTGTCAGGCGAAAGAAGCCTGAATTCTTCTGCTTCAAGAATTGCACGTCTTGCAGCATCAGCAGCTTTGCCTTTTCCTCCAACATTTTGAATTAACGCTTTAACACGTTTTATATCATCGGCAGTTCCGCCGTAGCAGTCGAGATCTTCCGCATATTTAAGAGGTTTCATAAAGTTATCTGCAATCTGCGGATAATCGAACAACAAAGCCCCCTTCATACCGCCAGCCTGTCCTAATACGATTGGCAGCTCCGGTTTTGAAGGGGTTTTATCAAATGCTCTGTATACGGCTGATTTATTAAAAAATTTCTTTATTGAACTTGCGGCTGAATTATAAGAATTTTTCAACCAGTTTGCAAACCCGGATTTTCCAAAACTGCTGTTTGAAATACCTTCGCTTACTCTATCACCGAAAGCTCCCATTTTATACTGGATTGAATCAGTATAAGAAGCACCCCTGCATTTTTGGGCAAACTTGTCCATAGACTGAGCAAGTCCGTACCATACAGGAATTGCAACACCAAGCTGCTGGATTGGATTTATATCTTCCAATTGTCCTAAACGGCTTGCCACATATGAATCCTGAATATTTTGTTTCAGTTTTTCAGGATCAATCTTTTCTCCCTGCATTGGCGGTAAATTTTGTGCCGGACTCTCCGGCTGCATACCAAATCCTGCGCCGGCAGTTCCAAATGGAATTTTGTTGTTCTTTATATTTTCCAACATAACTTTTCCTATTTACCCTATATAAATATAAAAACATCAAAGTTTCTAAAATTGTGTTAATTTTTAAAATTTTACAGAATTGTTAAAAAATGTAACAAGTTTATAAGATTCTGAAATTTTGTCTTAAGTATATACTTTATATATACATAAGAGAGAGATAAATAAGAGAGGCGCATATGGCAGTAGCTAATTTGAAAAAAATTGATAAAAAGCTAAAAGATATGTATCAAGATCAAGTTACAACAAACACATCTGGTGAACCGTATGTTGACAGATCAGAAGTTCTGCTTGCGCAAATGAATTTTATCGCAATAGCCAATAAACAGGCACTGCATCTGATGTAAAAAGTTTTCAATAAATATAACATAACTCCAATTAATTTTTCCCCTACAAATTTTGTACCTGATTTTCTCCCGAAGATCAGGTTTTTTTTATACTCAGAGGATAAATAATAAAAAAGACCGCTTATGCGGTCTAAATTATCTCTCTTTTAATATCCTCTCTATGAGAAAGCTTTAAAGCTTCTTTCTACGTTCTTATCTATTGTGCTCTTAATTGAATCATATTCGGTTTGCAGTGCGCTGTGTTCAGTATCCAGATTTTTCAAATCGGTATCATACTGTTTGTCTTTTGCTTCTATTTCTTTCAGCGCTGTATTGTATTTTACTTCCGCCTTTGTTCTGGCTACTTCATTGCTCTGTTCGGATATATCAGTTATTGAGGTGTATTCAATTGATGTCCACGTTACATCGGCAAGACCCATTCCTTCTTCTGTCGGATTTGAGAATTGTACCTGTTCTATTGTTATAATTCCGTTCTTAAGAGCAAATTCAAGCCATTCAGGGCTATTCATCAGACCATCTTCCAATATTACATAGTTTTCGTTTGTTTTTGAATCGGAAATCCAGCCCATATCTTCGGTATAGTTTTCATCATTCATATAGCCTGATTTGAAGTCGCTTTCGCCGTTCATACGATGCCAGAGGTTTATGTACCACTGACCTTTATCATTATCGGTCAACTGACGAATTACTTTATCTATATATATATCTACTTCAGGCTTTTTAGGTTCTTCAGCCAGCCATTCGTCATAAGCAGTTTGATAGCCTTCTTCATCAAACTGTTCGACTTCCTCTACAGCAAGTTGTTTCAAGTCATGTTCAACAAAATACCAAAACATTTGCAAGTGCTCAGGATTAGCAGTTCCTCCAGTTGCAGAACCGTCATAGTCACCATGAACAAGCCATAATAAATCTACAGCTCGCTGATAAACTGTCATATTTGGATCAGATGGAGGACCTCCGACAGTTACAGTACCATAAGAAGTAGTAACTGTTTCAGAACCACCAGGAACTTCATACCCTGAACAGTTGGCATTCTTTAAGCCTTCTGTAACATCTTCAAAATTTTCCACACCATGCAGAGCAGAATTCCAATTCCAACCTCCAGATGTAACAACTTCAAATTGAATTCCGTCACTTGTTGTGTGTACACCTGGTCCAATAGCATCAGATAATACATGCATGTAGCAATTTGAGCCTCCAATAGCACCGCCTAAACAGCCGCCTGTATTAATAAACTTTTGGTATAATTCATTATCTTCGCTAGGAACCTCAACAATCTCAATAAAGTCTTCTCTTTTAGGCTCACTGGCTTTCCAATTTTCGTAGCGTTCATAATAATCGCCCATTATTGTATCATACTCAGGGTTTTTAACCTGAACAATCTTACCCTGATCTTCCGGTCCAAGCAATCCGTATTTATCCAAAAATTCTTCCAATGTGTCGCTTGTTTCGAAGTTGTAGCCGTCAAGTTCACTTACCATTATCTGACCAGCTGCATTTATCAACCCGTACTGATTTTTTAATTCACCGTAATAGGACAAGCTGTTGCCGGTTAGGGCACTTGTTGTCTTATTACCGGATGCGTCATAGCTTATGAATTTTAATTCTGTATCATTTAAGGCTTTTATATATTCGTCGCTTGCCTCCTGGGTGCTGTCTGACAAGCGTAATTTTGCATTAGTTATCTGCTGCGCTCTTAACTCATTATGGTTAATTCGCGCAGTTATTGATAACAATCTTGCCTGTCCTGCTGCCATTCCCATGTTTGTTTTTTCCTTATATTACATATAGGTCTACGGAATTTTTACAAAAAACTTTAGATTTAACTATCAAAAATCGTTACATTACTTTACATAACTGTAAGTTATATGCTAAAATCAGAATATGAAATTATGCGTTTTTCAGGGAACGTTCAATCCCATACATAATGCACATTTGGGTGCTGCTAAATATATTATTGAAAAGCTCCATTACGACAAAGTAATTTTTATTCCGGCATTCCGCCCGCCTCACAAAGATTATAAAGAGAGCTATTCAATTCACAGACTTAATATGGTAAAGCTTGCAGTCGAAGGAAATTCGCATTTTATTGTTTCTGATATAGAGTTTAAGCGCTGTGACACATCTTATACTTATACGACAATTTGTGAGCTATATAACACTTTTAGCGTTGAAGGTAAAATAAAATTTATTATAGGAACCGATGCTTTTAAACGTATAGAAAGCTGGTACAAAGCTGATGAGCTGAAAAAACTGGTTGATTTTATAGTTTTTATCAGAGAAAATAATTTTAACCCTGAAGAATTTAGAAATTTAAAAGAAAAGGGTTACAGCTTTGAATTTATGCCAATGGAGTTTAATGACATATCTTCAACCGAAATAAGAGAAAGAATAAAAGCCGGCAGATCTGTTACAGGTCTGGTTCCGGAAAAGGTAGAGGAATACATAAAGGAAAATGAATTATACAAAGATTAACGAAACAGAAATAAAAAACTGGTTGAAAAAAAACCTTAACAGTGAAAGATACAGCCATTCACTGGGGACAGCGGAATGCGCAAAAGGACTTGCCGCAAAGTTCGGGCTTGATGAGGAAAAAGCTTATATAGCAGGATTGCTGCATGATTGTGCAAAATGCTTTCCAAACGAAAAACTTCTGGAAATTATAAAGGAGAATCTTCAGGTTGAAGAAGCCGAAATGCTGAATTACAAAACTCTTCATGCTCCTGTAAGTGCATATTATGCAAAAAACTACTTCGGGGTTGAAGATAAAGAAATTCTGTCTGCAATAAGATGGCACACACTAGGACAGCTGGAGATGACAGATTTTGAAAAGATAATTTTTCTGGCAGACAAGATTGAGCCAAATACAAGAGATAAAGAATATTCAGCAGTAATCCGAAGCTATTTAGACGAAGAAAACGGCTTAAATAAAGCATTGTTAAAATGCTACAAAGAAACCATTAAAAGCCTTGTGAAGCGCGACTTGAAAATCTGCCTGCTAACAATAGAGATATATAATAAACTTCAAGATAATGTTTCAGTTAGTTAATGATTTGACATAAATAAAGCATGTTCATGGTAAAATTGTTACGGTAGAAGAAGGAAGTATTAATGAAAGTATTAGAGATAAAAAACAACTTGGTAAAGATTTCATATACAACTGCGGACAATCTTATTTTGGGTGGTTTTGTTATAATAGAAGATGAGCAGACTCCGTACGTTGCACAGGTCTTGAGCCTAAAAGCTGACAATGGAATTAATTATGCAATCGTAAAACTTTTATTTACTTTTAACGAAGAAGGCATAGTTAAAAACTATGACGGAACAATTCCTTCTTTAGACTCATCAATAACAAAACTCTCATCAGATGAACTTCTGGATATTCTACCGGTTAATATACCTATAGAGATAGGCGAACTTGCACAACAGCAGCTTATTTTAAAAGTTGACAACTCAATTCTTGAAAAAAACCTTCTCATCTGCTCTGAAAATCAGGAAAATACCAATACTCTTATTAGTAATTTTGTTCTCCAGCTTGAAAACAATAATGATAAGTCATTAATATTTGATATTGACGGAAGCTATCCTGGTGAAAAGCTTATATTCGGCACAGATTTCAGACTTCCGCTTAATTATGATACTATTAATTATATCTATGAACATGATTTGGAAGATGTTGATGCTGGCAGTAAAGCAGTTATCCAAGATATATTTCTTGAGGTTCAGGAATATTCCAAAACAGTTCTTGATAAATTTATACCTTTTGATACCTTTATAAACGTTGTTGACCAGCAATACCGTACAACAGGTATTACCGAGCTTATACTTTTAAAAAATAAATTACTTAAATATAAAGAGCAAAATGTATTTGCTCAGGATGCAAAAGATATACAGCGACTAAGAGCTGTAATCAGGGCAAATTCATCTAATATTCTTGACATTTCAACAATTGACGAAAAATTACAGAATGAAGTTATTTCTTATGTTTATGATGTGATAGATGAATTGGACTTATTTGTATATACTTTCACCCAGTTTACAAATGACAACGCTGACAAAAAGCTAATCAGACACATGATTTCTAAAGATAAAGCATATACAACTATCATTTGCAGCCATAATTTTAAATACTTATACGAGCTCAAAGAGCGTGCAAATAACCTGATTTTATTTGCACCTCAAACATTGCAGCACGATTTTGCAGCATATAATACATTTTTAAACAAACTTAATCCGGACGAATTTGTAATTTACGGAAAATCTACACAAAATATTCCATTAATAGTTGAACTTGCAGCAATTGAGCCTGAAACTGAAGAGGATAGCGTTATGACAGAATCAGCTTCAAATCAGGATGAAACTCAGGAAGCAGCTGTTACAGCAGAGGATGAGAACAAAGAAGACGAAAAACCTGATGATTTTTCAGATGAATCTAATTCATATTCATACGAAACTTTAATCGAAGATACCGCACCTGTTCAGCAGGAAGAACAGCCTGAACAGGATACTTCCGTTGAAACTGAAGATTATTCTTCTTATGAAGAAGAAAAAGAAAAAGCTGTTCAGGATGAAATTCAGGTAGCTCCGGAACAAATAAGCAATATTATAGATGCTGAAATTGAACAGGAAAAAGCAGAACTTCCTGAACTATCAATACAGGAGGAGCCGTTAATAGCAGAGCCTGAACTTGATGTTATTCAACCAGAAACACCGGACCCTGCGCCTGTAGCAGAACAAATAATTGAAGCAACGCCTCAAAATGAAATTGTAGAAGAGGATGAGGAGGAAGAAGGATTTCCTGAAGTTCTAGGGGTTCCGGAACCTCAAGTAGAAAACATTTCAGCTTTAGAACCACTGGCAGAAGAGGTTCATGAAGATGATCTTTTGATGAATCCTATTATTGAAGAACCTATGGATATGCCTGTTCTTGAATACAATGATGACAGCCTGCCGATTATAACAGAACCTGAAATCGTTGAGGAAGAAAACCCTGTTGATAAAGTAGCAAAAGATGTCGATGAGCTTTTATTTTCCCAGGAAAAGCAGGAAATTCCGCCTATTGATGAAATAGAGGAACCTGAGCCTGAAACTGATTTGACAGAAGATGACCTGAATTTTATCGAAGACATTAATAATAATGTAGAGGAAGAAAAGCCACCTGTAGTACCTGTATATCCCACAGAAGATCCTGGTGAAGCTCCGGCATTTGAACAAGGTGACAGAGTAACACACCCAAAGTACGGCGAAGGCGTAGTTGAGAAAATGATTAAATACGGCAACAAAACCCTCTGCTCAATCAACTTTGTGAATGTAGGCAGACGTTTGCTTGATCCGGCTATTTCAGAAATGTCAAAAGTTAATTAGAACTTCTGAGTGTTGATGCTCCTTTTAAATAAACAAATTCAGGAGTAAAACTGTCATCACAGTTTAAGACAATAAGAACCCTCAAACACATCTTTAATGCTCCCGGAACGTTTAATTCGTTAAAACACATCATTGCAACATTTTCCCAGCCGAGATCTATTCTTGCAAACTTCGCCGGAAATGCAGCATTTAAATCATCTGTTAAAGTAAAAATTGCATGCGAAATATTTTCAGGAAGAATACCATTTCGCTCAACCATCTCGTTCAGTAATTCTATTACTGCGTCCTTAATAGCACTTGCAGTATTTTCTTCTACAGTAATTGCACCTCTTATGCCTTTAACACCCATAATTAAACCTGCTTTTTTACTCCGTTGTACCAGTCGCGGGCAGGCATTTCGCCTTTGCCTTCAGGTTTAACTTTAATAAGCATAACGCAATCTCTGCCGCAGGCAACTTTAACACCTTCTTTTGTAACTTCAACAAATTCACCCGGCTTTCCTGCACCTTCAACAACTTTAGTCTGCATAACCTTGATTAGCTTACCATTATACATAAAATGCGCAGAAGGGAATTTATAAATACCTCTTACAAGGTTATGGATTTCGCGTGCAGTTTTTGCCCAGTCGATGACCGCTTCTTCTTTTGTAAGCTTATTTGCCATGCAAACGCCATCTTCACACTGTTTAACAGGTTTTATCACACCGTCCACAAGCCCGGTTAGGGTTTTCTCCAAAAGCTCAGGCGAAACAGAACTTATTTCGGCAAACAAATCCTCACAGTTCATCGTATCAGGTATCGGAATAACATGTTTAAGACAAACGTCGCCGCAGTCAAGCCCTAATTCAGTAATCATTGTGCAAACACCGGTTTCTGTATCTCCGTTAATAATAGCTCTTTGAATAGGATTTGCACCTCTATATTTTGGAAGCAGTGATGCGTGCAGGTTTATTGTTTCATATTTTGGAATATCCAAAACATCCTGCGACAAGATCTGCCCAAATGCGAATGTTACAAAAAAATCAGGTTTTAATTTCTTTAACTCATCCTGAATTTCAGGCTCTTTTCTAATAGACTTAGGCTGAAATACCGGAATGTTATGTGCAAGAGCAAATTCCTTAAGCGGGGACATTGAAAGCTTATGCCCGCGTCCGGCAGGCTTATCAGGCTGGGTTACAACCCCGACAACCTCAATTTTATCTGAATTATATAGATATTCAAGAGAATTTAAAGCTATTTTAGGTGTACCAAAGAAAACAACTCTAATCATTATTAAATTCCGCCTCCAACACAGGATCATCAATAATCCTATCAACATCAACCGGAGGAAGATCAAACTTTTTCAGCACAGCATCAGCATCAAAACGGTTGACGCAATGGTCTATAAACAGAATGCCTTCCAGATGATCAAATTCATGCTGAATAGCTCTTGCAAGCAGCGAGCCGTCAGTTGCTTCAAGGACAAAAGTTTTTCCATGAATATCTGTTGCCTTAACAGTAACATTTTTATATCTTTTTACATCGGTAAATGCTTCCGGAAAGCTCAAGCAGCCTTCCTGAGCAATAATTGCCCCCGACTTTTTAATGATTTTAGGATTAATGAAAACCATCGGAGGGAGCTGCTCTTTATCAGTAGAAGCATCTATTACAAAAACCCTGTAATTAACTCCTATCTGAGGAGCTGCAAGCCCAACTCCGTTTTTTGTATACATAGTATCAAACAAATCCTGAACAAGTTCAGTAATTTTTTTAGAAACTTTATGGACCTCTTTTGAAGGTTCTCTCAATGTTTTTTCACCGTATTTTAAAACTTTTCTTACTGCCATTATAACCTCGCTATGATATAAAATATTATACACTAAGCTCTGTGTTTTGCAAACCAAAATAATCACAGAGAAACTACAAGCTTTAACTTTTTTACAAATCCAGTCAACAAAAAAGAAAAATCCATTCGCCTACAGGTCATTTTTATCTTAAATTAATAAACTTATGAACCTGCGGAATAAGACGTATATTGCTGTATTTGGTATAAAACTTTTCAAAAATAATCTCGGAAAATTCAGAAGTAACACTAAAATCATTACCTTTCATTTCCGGCTGAAGAATTAGAAGCAAGCCGTATTTTTGTGCAATAGAAACACAAAAATTTATCTCTTCATCAGAAATTGCTTCATTAAACACAACTTTTGCAAAGCACTCCTTTTTAGATGCAAGTGAATAGAATTTTTCATAAACAGCACTGTCAATATTCATGCCTGTTGACGACTTAAGCTTTATATCTGCAGACACGACATCCACACTGTCAATAATCTTTTCTAATGCTTCCGGCAGAGTTGCATTTGTTTCCAGATAAATTTTGTGACCGTATTTTCTTATTTCCGGCAAAAAATCTTTTAGAAATGCTGCTGAACAGAGCGGTTCTCCGCCGGTAAGCGAAATTGTGAAAATTTCACCATACTCATTTATCTTATTGATTAATTCTTCTACAGTATAATCTTTAGATTTTGCAGCCTCAAAATCAGTATCGCAATAAGCACAATTAAGATTGCAGCCGCAAAACCTTATAAATAATTGTTTTGTTCCAACATATGGACCTTCGCCCTGTATAGATGTAAAAATTTCTCTGATCTTAGCCTTGTTAGTCATGGTTGATATTTTCCCGAATGTTACTCTGTGAAAGCTTTCTTAGCTTCTCATATAACTTAATCTCATCTTCGGATAAGTTTTTCGGAAGCTGTATCTCTACAGTAACAATCATATCACCAAATTTTCCGTTTGTCTTTAACCCTTGCTTTGCGAGCCGGAATTTTTGCCCGGACTTAGTCATTGGAGGAAGTACCAAATTAACATTACCGCCAAATACAGGAATAGAAATCTTCCCGCCCAGCACTGCTTCATACGGACTGATTGGCAGTTGATAAAGAATATCACTGCCGTCAATCCGCATGTTCGTATCCGGCTCAATCTTCACTTTTATATATAAATTTCCCGCATTTCCCCCTGCAAAACCGGGATTACCCTCACTGGCAATCCTGAGTTTTGCCCCTTCTTTTATCCCTGACGGTATCTTGACAGTAATTTTTTTCTGCTGCCTGTATTCGCCGCTTCCGCCACAAGATGGGCACTTTGCACCGTTTATGAATTTTCGCCCCTCACAATTCGGGCAAAGCTCTGTATGAAGCACATTTATCGTGCGTGATGTGCCTTTTACGGCTTCTGCCAGCGAAATACTTACATCCACAAAAATATCTTCACCATTTTTAGGTTCTTTTTTGGGCTTTTTGGCAGCGGACTTCTTTGTCTTAATGCCGTCTAAAATATCGTTGATAACGTCTTTCAAAATTTTATCAGATTTATAATGCTCAAAATAATCCTGTTTTGTATCAAATTCCGGTTTTTGAGCTCCGGTTTTTATTTCCGGTTCAGGATTTGGCTTGCTGCCGCTTTGCTGCTCAGAGTTACGAAAGCTGCGCGAAGCAGAGGAGTTTTTCATTTCCGGTTTCCGGTAAAATCCGTTAATCATATTGTACTGCTTACGGGTTTGCGGATTTGAGAGTACTTCATAAGCTTCGGATATATCCTTGAAAATCTCCAGGCTATCCGGGGAATTATTCACATCCGGATGATATTTTCTGGCAAGCTTTCTATAAGCTGATTTTACCTCTGCCTGTGTGCTGTCAGGGGTTACTCCAAGTATGGCATAATAATTTTTATGAGAATTTAAAACCATACTCTTTTATTAATGACTTCGTAAAAAAAATCAACACATAACCGATTAATTACAAATATCAGTACGGAATTTTTTACCGTCAAAGTTTACAGAATCAACATCGTCATACAAAAGTTCACGCGCCCTGCTCAATGTTGATGCGGTCTGTGTAAGTACGAAGTTTCTGCCTTTTTGGGTAACATACTCCATATACTCGTTTTTATAAATATTAAACGGCGTAAGAGTTGTTTCATCATCAAGCAGTTCAGTTCCGGTTACAATATTTCCTGCTGCACGCGAGTATAAAACCGCAGAAACACCGCTTAATCCGTTTAGTTTAACTGTTTCATAATCATCCGCAAACGAACCTACTGCACAAGCTTCAAATAAAGTAAACAGATTTTCATCAAGTAAATCAATAACAAGCTGAGCATGGTGATCTTTCAGGAAAGGTGTAAAACCGAGAGTAACAAAATTTTCAGCATCTGTCATGACACAATCTATACCAAGAATACCCAGATAAGGATTTTCTCTTTTTTCTAAAGATGAAAGCATATTCCGGACATTCTGCATTATATTCACAACAACGCCGCCGGTTACTTTGTAATCAGGAGCAAAAGCGCCTGTTCCCGGAGTCAACAGACCGCCGTCTCCGTTTTCTAAAAATTTATAATCACGAACAGGCATTATAGGAAGAACATGATAGCCGTCAGTAATTACATAAAATGTAAACGCAGGGCCATAAGTATAATCTTCGATAACAATTCTGGGTTCATTTTGCAGGAATAAATCAGAAACACATGTTCTTGCAAGTTTGACTGTAGAACAAGCACAGATAACACTTGTATCATTTAATTCATCAGACCCGATTACGATAGGCATGGGCGAAATTTTTACATAGTCCAGAGCAGGCTGTTCCTTTTCAAAAACACCAAATTTAGGTGTGGGAATATGAAGTTTATACATAAACTTTTTAGCTGCTGCTCTGCTAAGAGCGAACTGTGCACCGGTTGCAGAAGGGGCAAATATCAACTGGCTGTTAGCCTGAAAAAATCCTGCTGTATCAGCCTTTATTGATTTATCTGATGAAGCAATTGTTAAATAAACATCATTTTTGAGCGCAAATTCCAAAAGCTGCTGCGGACAATCTTCCCTAATATCAACACATTGCGCAACTTCTGCAATTCTACTATTTCCAGGAGCAACAAATACTTCGCCGACCATTTCATACGATGAGAATTTGGTAGCAAGAGCATATTCTTTTGCTGAACTTCCGATAATTAAAACATTTTTCTTAACCAATTTAGCCATATAATGATAATACCACAAAAAGAGGATGACTGTTAAGATATTTTAATATTTAATATAGTAAAATATGACAGGACTATATTTTTCATTAATATTAAAAATGTAGTAAGTGAGGTATTGTAAATGGCAAATATTGTAAGTTTATTATCACAGGTATTTACACCGGTTCAGACACAAGCAGCAGCCCCGGTTGCTCCAAAATCAACCAACCCTTTCAGCAACAACCCTTTTGTAAACTATAACGGTTATACTTACAATAGCAGCACTTATGCAAAGAATACCCCTGTCAGAGGCGGATATTTCGCAGGGTATTATAATGGAAAACAAAATATAGTAGGTCAGAGATTATTTGTTGAAGTATAAATTTATATGATGTACCTCTAATTATCTATGATGCTGTTAATTTAGAAGTATGATTTATACGGTGACGTTCAACTTTCAGCTTACTTTATTTATATCGGGCAGCCAGCTTTTCTAAATAAATTTTATACAAAGATAAATTCATAAAAATAAGTGTTAGAAGGAGGATTATTTACATGACACTTATAATTTATGTGTAAATTTCTTAACAATAACATGATTTTCCTGTTGATTTATAATAAACTATCTTTGTTTAGAAATTAAAAAAGAGGGGTACTGATGAAAAAAGCATTAATTACCGGAATAACAGGTCAGGATGGAGCATACCTTGCAGAATTGCTGCTTGAAAAAGGCTATGAAGTTCATGGTATGAAAAGAAGATCTTCCTCTTTTAATACAGGTCGAATTGATCATCTATATCAGGATGTTCATGATAAAAATGCAAAGTTTAAGCTGCACTATGGAGATTTGACAGATAGTACAAACTTGATCAGGTTAATTCAGGAAATACAGCCGGATGAAATTTATAACCTTGCAGCCCAATCACATGTAAGAGTTTCTTTTGACTGTCCTGAATACACTGCTAATGCTGATGGTCTCGGAACTTTAAGAATTCTGGAAGCTATCCGAATTTTAGGACTGGAAACAAAAACAAAATTTTATCAGGCATCAACCTCTGAACTTTACGGGCTCGTTCAGGAAACACCGCAGAAAGAAACAACTCCGTTCTACCCGCGCTCTCCTTATGCCTGTGCTAAGCTCTATGCGTACTGGATTACTGTAAATTACAGGGAAGGTTATGGAATATACGCTTCAAATGGTATATTGTTTAACCACGAATCACCACGCAGAGGTGAAACATTTGTTACAAGAAAAATTACACGTGCGGCGGTAAGGATAAAGCTGGGGCTTGAAGAAAAATTATATCTCGGCAACCTGTCTTCAAAACGTGACTGGGGACATGCAAAGGATTATGTAGAAGGTATGTGGCGGATTTTACAGCAGGATTCTCCAAAAGATTATGTACTTGCAACAGGAGTCACCACAACAATCAGAGATTTCTGCCTAATGGCTTTTAAAGAAGCAGGTATTGAACTTGAATTTGTCGGTGAAGGGGTTGATGAAAGAGGTATTGATAAAAATACAGGTAAAGTCCTTGTCGAAGTCGATCCTCGTTACTTCAGACCAACAGAAGTTGACCTGCTTTTAGGAGATTCTTCGAAAGCAAGAAGAGAGTTGGGCTGGGTTCCGAAGTATGATTTATCTGCTCTTGTAAAAGAGATGGTTAGAGAAGATATGAAAGAAGCTCAAAAAGAAATTTTTCTTAAAAATGAAGGTTATGAAATCCTTATACCGCAAGAGGTCTAATCCGGATAATTATTATGAAAAAACTTTTATATGTTAAACATGCATTTCATAACAAGACAAAATCTAATGATTTCCTTCAGGAAATTATAAAAACGGGATATGAAATCGAATTTTTCGACTATGACAATGATAATGATACACCGGAAAAATTTCGGGAACTTGAAGGAAAAGAGTTCGATACTGTTGTATTATTTCAGATTATGCCTCCGATTTCGGAATTAAAAAAATATATAAAATATAAACATATTTCATTCTTTCCTATGTATGATGCAACACATTTTTTTAACCGGGCTATCTGGAACGAATACAGGGATTGTAATATCATAAATTTTTCCTCAACATTGCATCAAAAATGTAAATCTCTTGGGCTCTCGTCATATTATATACAATATTTTCCAAAACCGGCAGTGATAGATAATTACGGAGAAGAAGATGCTGTATTTTTCTGGCAGAGAAGAGAAAAAATTAACACTAAAACTATTGAAAAAGTATTAAATGCATCTGAAATAAACAAACTATATCTACATGCTGCACCCGATCCTGAAAATAAAGTACCTGAACCGTCTAAAAAATGGGAAGGTAAAATTGTTAACTCAAGCTGGTTTGAAACAAAAGAAGAAATGCAAAATTACATTCAAAAAGCTGCGCTGTATTTTGCCCCCAGAGAATTTGAAGGTATAGGTATGAGCTTTCTGGAAGCAATGGCAGCCGGAAGATGCGTAATTGCCCCTGATAATCCAACAATGAATGAATACATAAAAAACGGGGAAACCGGCTATTTGTACAATCTTAAATCGCCTGAAAAAATTAATCTGAATTCTATAAGAAAAATTCAAGAAGCTTCCTACAAATATATATCTGATGGATTTAAAAAATGGGAGTCTCAAAAGTTAGAAATTCTCAAATGGTTAGAAACATCACCAACAGAAAACTCAAATATTGAACTTATGAATGAAAAGCTTTTGATAAAAAATCCGCAAAAAACTTTTTGTTGTAAAATATATACAACAACTAATTCCATAACTTATAAACTTTTTAATATAATTCCGTTAAAAATAAAAAGGAGCATAAATGCCTGTAAAAGATAGAATTATAAATGTCTGTTTATGCTGTGACAACAATTATGCACAGCATTTGGGTGTAACACTTGCTTCTATTTTAGCGAACAAAAATCAGGAAGATTTAATTAATGTTTGTATTCTTGATGGTGGTATCTCTTTCCGGAATAAAGAAAAAATTAAACAACTTTGTAATATTGCAGACTTTGGAGTAGAGTTTTTAAGCGTAAATAAAGATAAGTTTTCGCAATGCCCGATTCAGGATTGGACTCATCTATCTTTAACAGCATATTATATACTTCTTCTGCCTGCATTAAAACAGGGATGGGATAAAATCATATACCTCGATTGTGATACTGTTGTAAAAACCAGCCTTCGTGATTTGTTTAATACAGAATTATCAGATAATTATATAGCAGCAATAACAGATATTTCAGAAGAAAAACATAAAAACAGATTAGAGCTTGAGCACTATATTAATTCTGGAGTTATAATCTTTAATGCTAAAAAATGGCGTGAAGATGATGTAAGTTCAAAAATATTCTCCTGGATTGAGAAAAACGGCAATAAAATAGTTCTTCACGATCAGGATATTCTGAATGCAGTTCTTAATAATAAGATATTAATTCTCGACAAAAAATGGAATGCACAGGTTATAAGAGATTTTGATGCCAAACAGGCAAAAGAATGGGATAGTGCAAATATTCTGCACTTTATACATAAGAAAAAGCCATGGCTAAGCTATAACGGGGATAAATTTACTGCCGAATACATTAACTATCTTAAATTGACACCATGGAAAAATTTTCTGTTTAAATATTATTTATTTATTGTTCCGGTATCTATTTTCAAAAAAGTTTTAACTTTTATTTTTGAAATAAAAAATCAACGAAATACCAATAAGAAAATTATAACAATATTAGGATTTAAATTCACTAAGATAAGGAAATCAGCGGCTCAGGCTTGATAAAATAAAAGCCGAAAAGTTTGAGCATTTTCTGTCCTCTGCGCGCCCTGCACTGAAAAATAAAATGTCTTAATTGCATAGCAAGAAATATGTATTTATCTTTGCCATCAAGATATTTAGACAGCTTAAAAATAAGCGCAAGCGGTAATGAAGAATATTGAACCATGTCGTAAGCTTCTGAGAATGACAAGCTGCAAAACTTATCCAAAGATTTTTTCAGCACCCGGCAGTATTCTTCAATAAATTTAATTCTGTCGCCGGATATACCGCCGCAGCGAAAACATGCAATACACGCATTAACCCTGATACCCTTGTACCCTCCAAGCAGAAGTTTAAGGTAAACTTCATAGTCAGAAGCTATTTTATTTTCTTTATCAAACATACCAATCTCTTTAAGCACATCTGTTTTACAAAACATTGACTGGTGGCAGAAAGGCATTTTCGTAAAAGATTTATAAATCATTGGTCTTCGCATACCTGACTTTTTAGGATTATCTTCATGCAAAAGCCAAGTATCACCGTATGAAAAATCCGAACCGGAATTTTCCAGCGCACTAACAGAAAGTTCAACAGCATTATTTTCAGAAAAATAATCATCAGAGTTCATAAAAACTATATATTTACCTGAAGCTCTTAGAATACCTTTATTAAAAGCATCAAAAACTCCGCTGTCAGTTTCAGAGTAAACCCGCAGACCTTCAAAAGATTTCAAAAAATCCAAAGTACCGTCACTTGAAGCCCCATCAATAATTATATGTTCAATATTTTCATAAGATTGGCTCCGTACACTCTCAATACACTGGGCAAGAGTATCCTGACGATTAGCATTAATGCAGTTATATGTGACTGTTACGACTGAAACTAACGGCTTCATGATAAATCCTATTTTACAATAAAAATCATTTATAATACAATTAATTTATGAATAATATTTTGGTTTCAGTTATTATTCCGGTTTATAATGTTGAAAAATATCTTAAAGAAGCTATCGAAAGTGTAATTAACCAAACTTTTAAAAATATTGAGATAATTTGTGTTAATGATGCTTCACCGGACAATTGCGCACAAATCCTGGCGGATTATGCAGCTAAAGATTCAAGAATAAAAATTATAACTCACAATACAAACAGAGGGCTATCCTGTGCGAGAAATTCAGGCTTAGATATTGCAAAGGGCGAATATATATATTTTCTGGATTCTGATGATTATTATGACACAACATTGATAGAAAAAACTCTAAAGCTGTTCTCGGACGAAATTGATATAGTTACCTTCAATTTGAAGAAGTTATATGAAATTGACGAACGAAACTGCGACAGGAATTATAGCAGCGAACAACATGGAATTCACAAAGTAGATAATAAAATTTACGAAATAATAAAGGAAGAAAGCTGCCGTAATATTTTCAAAAACAGTATTATCAAAAAGTATAATATCAGATTTGCAGAAAATTTAATATTTGAAGATACCTCATTCATATTTAAATATCTCGCAGTAAGCAGAAACATCTTTATAGATACAGAAATACTGTACTATTACAGAATACGAACCAACTCTATCTTAGATAGTATACAATATAAGCCTCCGGTGGCGCACAGACTTAAAAATCTTACAAATTATGTAGAATTTTTAAAATTAAATAAAATTTTGCAAAAAGAAAGTAATGATTTTTTTGTAAGTCGGATATGGGGCTATTATGCAGCAGATATGGACCTTGAGAGTAGGGGGGGGGGGGCTTTTTGGCAACCGCCTCTGCATAGTAAGAGAAACTCACTGCTTGCTAAAGCATTATAAAATTAATAAAAATAATACATATCTAAACAAACAAGCCATATTAACTCTTTATTTTTTAAAAGCTCCTTGTTGTATTCTTTTTGTAATTTTCTATAAATTGGATAAGTTTATAAAAAAATTATTCCGTTACAAACATTCACATAAACTTTTATAATACTCCTGTTCTTTATATTATAAAAATGTTATGGATAAAAATGCTAAAATATTTGTTGCCGGTCACAGGGGATTAGTAGGCAGCGCAATCAAAAAAGAATTAGAAGAGAATGGCTATAAAAATCTTTTAACAAGAACCCATAAAGAACTTGACCTTACAGACAGTTCATCTGTTAAGGACTTTTTTAAATTGGAAAAACCGGATTACGTAATTCTTTCCGCAGCAAAGGTCGGAGGTATTCATGGAAATAACACCTATCCGGTTGAGTTCTTTACCGAGAACATGAAAATACAGCTTAATGTCATAGAAAATTCATTTAAAAATAATGTCAAAAAACTTTTATTTCTCGGCTCCAGCTGCATATACCCTAAAAATGCGCCGCAGCCAATGAAAGAAGAATATCTGTTATCTTCAACTCTGGAGAAAACAAATGAAATGTACGCTCTGGCAAAAATATCAGGATTAAAACTTTGTGCCTCATACAACAGAGAATATGGCACAGACTATATTTCTGTTATGCCTTGCAACCTTTACGGCTTAAATGATAATTATGACAAAGAAAATGCGCATGTTCTTCCTATGCTTATAAGACGATTTCATGAGGCAAAAGAAGACGGATTAAAAGAAGTCGTTGTATGGGGTACAGGAACACCTTTAAGAGAATTTATGTACGCCGGAGATCTTGCAAAAGCTGTCGTTTATTTAATGGAAAATAAGTCAGCTAAAGAAATAGGTGAGTTTATTAACATAGGAACAGGAAAAGAAGTTACTATACTTGAACTTGCTCAGTTAATTAAAAAGGTTGTAGGTTACGAAGGCAGACTTGTATTTGACAAAACAAAACCGGACGGAACCATGCGTAAATTAATGGACGTTTCAAGAATTAATAGTTTGGGCTGGAAGGCCGAAACTGAACTTGAAGAGGGCATTGAAATAGTCTACAGGGATTTCTTAAACAGCAAAAGTATAAGAGTATAATTATCAGGAGTTTATATGCAGGAAAAACTTAATCTGTTATTTGATATAACAATTCTAGTAGTTAACAGAAAAATGGACGGCTGTCGATCCGGAATTTATTTTACTGCTGCTAATATTCTCGAGGAATTTTATAAAAGAGAAGAATTTAATCTTTTCTTCTATTGTGATAAAAAACTGATTCCTGCCATTGAAGAAACAGATATTTTAAAAAAATATAACTGTCCTGTTATAAACTATGAAGATATGACAACTGAGGACTGGGAATATGTTAAGCTTAAGGCAAAACGTAACAAGATGAAAAAAGAGAAAAAGGCACTGCAAAAGACATTAATGTCAATTTTGCTGTTCTTCTTTTCCCTCAAAATGAAATTAAGCGCTAAAACTATTAATTTATCAAAGTATGATAAAATAAATGCTTTTTTCTCACCATGCTATAGAATACCGGAAGAAATAAGAGAGTTAAAGCACATAAAAAAATATACTCTGCTGCATGATACAATACCTCTTATATTACCTCAATATTTTGCTGATATACAAAAAGGTAATTCCTGGTATTTAAAATTAGTTGATACAATTAACAAAGAGAATTATTATTTTACAAATTCAGAAAGCACTAAGCGTGACTTTATAAAATATGTACCTTCAATTAATCCGGCACACATCACAACAACACTGCTTGCCTGTGCTGAAACATTTAAGCCTTCAAGTCCTGACAAAACCGCGGCTGCATTGAAAAAATATAATCTTCCGCAAGATAAAAAATATATTTTCAGCCTTTGTACTCTTGAACCTAGAAAAAATCTTATCAGAGCTGTAAAATGTTTTATAGAATTTATAAATAAAAATAATATTGACGATCTGGTATTCATTTTAGGAGGCGGAAGCTGGAAAGGATTTATTAAACAGCTGGAGCAGGAAGTGCCTGAGTTTGACAAATACAGAGATAAAATTATTAAAGCGGGTTATATTGATGATGAAGATTTATCACCTTTGTATTCAGGAGCAGAATGGTTTGTCTATACATCACAGTATGAAGGATTTGGACTTCCTCCGCTAGAGGCAATGAGCTGCGGATGTCCGGTTATAACCTCAAATAATTCATCACTGCCTGAAGTTGTAGGTGATGCAGGAATTATGATTGACTGGGATAGTGATGAACAGCATATAAAAGCTTATGAGAACTATTATTTTAATGCTTCACTTAGAAAACAAAACAGCCAAAATGGTATAAACAGGGCAAAAACTTTTTCTTGGGCAAAATGTGTTGACTTAATGTCTGCTCAAATATCCAAAATAAGGAATGTTTTATGAGTAAAAAAATTCTAGTTGTATTTCATCTTAACTTTCTAAGAAATGACAGAGGATGTACATCATATATTTACAATATTGTTAAATATTTAAAGTCAAAAGGGTTTAGTATAGACTTTTTGTCAAATGATCCGGATAATGACTTTGAAGATTTTGAGGAGCTAAATCAAAAAGAAAAATTAATTGATAATTTATATTTATTTAACAGCAATGATATAAAACCGCAGAAAAAGCATTTCGGCTTGATAAAAAGAAGATATAAATACAAAAAAGGAAAGCGTTATATAAAAACTTATTTTTGCGGTGTAGGAATTTCGCTGAAACCTGATGAAAAATATTATTCGACCTGGGTAAACGATGAATTTGTTGAGTTTTATAATAACGTTGTAAACTCAAATCATTACGATTATATAAATATACACTATATTCAGTTTGCCGATTTGTTAAAATATGGTCAAACACCCTCACATATAACTACAATTTATTCAATGCACGATGCAAACTATCTCCAGGAATTTTATTGCGAGAGTGAAAATAAATTCAACAAAAATCCGATTGAAAAAGAGATACTTCAGGTTAGTTTATTTGATAAGATAATGTCAATTTCTGTGGATGAAAAGCAGTTCTTTGAAAAACTTCTGCCGGATAAAAAGTTCTATTTTTTACCGCCAATTGTAGATAAACAAAATACTGACAAAAATATTACAAAAGATATAAATATATTATTTCTAGGACACCAAAATCCATATAATTATGAAGGAATTGTTTGGTTTTTAGAAAAAGTTTATCCGTTATTGAAGCACAAAAATAATATCTGGATAGTAGGCAAAGTCATTAATATGCTGATACAGGACGGAATATTTACCCCTGAGAAGCTGGCAGAAGCCGGGATTAATACAATTGAATTTGCCCAAGACCTGGATGAACTGTACGCGAGGACTAAAATCTCAATAGTTCCGATGTTCAGAGGAACAGGGATGAAAATAAAAACTATTGATGCAATGTCCAGAGGTATACCTGTAGTTTCAACTTATCTGGGAGTAGACGGTTTTCCGGATAAAAACAAAAACGGATGCCTTGTTACGGATAAACCTGAAGAATTTGCCGCATACATTGACAAATTACTGGATGATCAGACATACTACCAAAAAGTTCAGAACGAAATAAATGACTACTTTAAAAACTACTTAAGCATTGAACAAACTTCAAAAGTTCTTGACGAATGCTTTGAAGCCTAGCGGAGAAAATCTTTCATAATGAAAATATCTGAGTTAGTAATAAAAGGAGCATATCTTATTGAAACTGAACCTGTAAAAGATTTCAGAGGGTCTTTCGCCAGACAGTTTTGTAAAAAAGAACTTGCTAAATTCGGGATTGATTTTAATATATGCCAGTGTAACATTTCAAAAAATCCCAAAGCAGGTACTCTAAGGGGTATGCACTACCAGAAAGAACCATTTCCTGAAATTAAGATGGTTTCATGTCTACAAGGACGCATATTTGATTGTATTGTTGATTTAAGAAAAGATTCTCCGACTTATCTTAAATGGACGGCTGAAGAATTAAGCAGTGAAAATAATAAAATGATTTATATTCCGGCAGGATGTGCTCATGGATTTTTAACATTAGAGGATAATTCTACTGTTTATTATCAGCTGGGAGAGTTTTTTATGCCTGAATATTATGCCGGGATAAGGTGGAATGATCCGAAAATAGGGATTGAGTGGCCAATTAAGGAAAAACTTCTAATAAACGACAGGGATAACAGCTATGAACTCCTCTAAAAAAATTATACTAACCGGTGCTACAGGACTAATCGGGAAAGAAGTACTGCCTTTGTTAAAAAAAGAAGGATTTGAAGTACTTGCTTTATCATCAAAAACTTGCAACTTATTTAATAAAAAAGAAATTGATTCTGTTTTTAACAAATTTAAGCCTGAATATCTTCTGAATTTTGCCTGGTGCACTACAGGGGATTATCTTAATTCGGAATTAAACTATAAGTTTCTGGAAGCAGGGATAAATATGCTGGGTGCATTCAAACAAAATGGCGGCAGACGGGCAGTTTTTGCTGGAACCTGTTTTGAATATAAATTTAAGGACACTCCTTTAAAAGAAAATGATGAGTTGAATCCGCTGACAATATATGCAAAGTGCAAGGTTGAATTGTTTAAACAGGCAACTGAATATTGTATTCAGAATGGAATAAGTTTTGGCTGGGGGCGGATATTCTACGTATATGGGGAAAATGAGAATGAAAAACGCCTCACTCCTTATCTTATAAATAATTTAAAAAATAACAAAACAACAGAAATAAAATGCGGTCAATTGATAAAGGATTATATGTATACAAAAGATATTGCCGGAGCTTTTGTTAAATTTATTGAAACTGATGTAGAAGGTCCGGTGAATATTTGTACAGGTGAAGGTATTTCTTTGAAAGACTTTGGAAAAGCAATTGCGGCAAAGTTGAATAAAGTGGAATACCTGGAAATCAGAAATGAAAGAACAACACAACCGCCAATTATAACAGGTGACAATACTAAGTTAAAAAATTGTGTTCAGTATAATATAAAATATTCTCTAAGCAGTGCCCTGGACGAAATATTGTATTAAGACTTTTTATAATAATATTTTGTATAAATATAAAACGGCTCAATTGTTGTAAGCAGGTATTTATTGTGTAAATATTGTTCATGTACGGTTTTAGCGCGTTTTTTCATGAATTTTATATACCTGTAATAGAACCATTTAAGAAATGAAGTTATAATATCTGCTTTTATTTTATAATAATCCTGCTTTACAGCTTTCACATCAATGTTTTCTCTTCCATATTTTTGAAAACATGATTTGAAAAGATATTCTTCCCAGAACATATCTGAATACTCAATATCACTAACAGGAGTTTTAATGATTTTAAGCTTATTAATATCAAATGTTTCAATTGGAATATTCCAATTATTCTGCCCGCTAAAGTGAAAACCAACATCACCAATGTGGGAAGTTAAATTTTTATTTGGTAATATTGTATAAGAATTAGGATTATTAATTAGCCAGTATAAAGCTAAATTATTTTCCCAACGAGATTCAGAAAAAAAGTCAACGCTCATAGATTTTTGAAAATCTTTTCTTGCTGTTATTTGATTTAACACAAAAGCCCTATTGCAACTTCTGCTGTAATAATTATTAGGATAATATTTATACACCAAACCATTATCAGGATATAAGGCACTACGCCATGTTGCCCAGCCCCAGATATGTCCAATAGGAATAAAATAATAATCTTCAAAAGCATATTTATCAGATATTTGATTAAATCCGGAAATACTTCTTACTTTAGGATTATCTCTGTATCTGTTTAACATTAATTCACAAAATTCAAAAAATTGAGCACTTGTCAAAATATCTTCTTCTACTATAATTGCCTCTTTTTCTTGTGAAAAAATCCATTGTAAAGAGCTGCTAATTGCATTTTCACAACCCACATTCTTATCTCTGAATAATGTTTTCACTTCACAATCCCAATCAACATTATCAAGTACATATTTCCTAACTTTTTCAGTTAGTTCTTTTTCTCCGGGTTTGTCTGACCTTGGACCGTCTGCTGCTATATACAGCCTCTCTGGTTGTGCAGCACGAATGGGTTCAAATGTTTTTTTAACAACATCCAGCCGGTTAAATATACAATAAAGTACAGGCGTTTTCATAAAACAACCTGCACTTTCTTATAAGTAAAAATATTTCTCTGAAAAGCGTTTAAGCTAAGAGCTGTAAGCAGCCCCCCCCCCCGAAATTACCGTTATCAGAGGGTTTTGAAACTTAACATTGTAATTTATATTATTATATCTCATGTATTTTATCCTACTACGAAAATTATTAATAAGCAACCTTTTTTCAGAGTGAAAATTTTTTTAAGATTTCTGCTCTGTTTTCATCAAGATTATCATATACATTATCTAAATATTTAGGATAATTGCAATTTTTGCAGGCATTAATCTTATTTCTATTTCCTTGTAAATGTAATTGCTGAAGTAGTTTTAATTTTTCACCATTCCATATATCGTAAATACTTTCTTCTTTAATATTACCTAAATTATAGCATTCGGCTTCTAACATACAGCATGGTCTTACAGAACCGTCAGCCATAAGCTGCATAGAATAAAAAGGCTGAGGGCAAACTAATACATCTTTCAATCCTGAATCACAGTACATAGTTTGATTATATTCATCTTTTATCATAGAGTAGTCAACGCTGTTTTGAAGCGGAGAAATCGCCTGAACCGTAAAAATATCACATTTATCTTCAAATAATTTTCTCGATAAGGCTTCTTTTTCCGGAGTATTTATCACTATATCCGGGATTTTAAGACAAACTTCGACATTATTCCTATTTTCAAATAAGTACTGAAGATTATTTAAAAATCTTTCAAAATCAATATTATATCCGCAAGTACGGGCATAATCTTCAGCAGAAATTCCCTGTAGTGAAATTCTGATAGTGTCTAACCCGGTAGAAACAAGCTTTTCAACATTTTCCTTATTTAAAAGGGAACCGTTTGTTATTACTATAACCTTCTCACTAATATTACGGGCAATTTTCAATATTTCATATATTTCAGGATTAAGCATCGGCTCGCCAATACCGCTAAAAGTAATTGTTTTCAGCTTTTGTCCGAATTGTTTAAAGTCTTTGGCAAATTTTTCAAATAAAGATGCACTTAAAATAAATTTCTGTAAAGATGTTTTAGCTTCTGCAGTAGAATGTATACAATATATACATTTGAAGTTACAAGCTCTTATTAATTCCACCTGCATAGAAAAAGGTACCCTAAGCGGAATAACATCTTTTAAATAATTACGACTTTTTCTTTCTATCCAATTAATCTTTTTTGACATATCAGCCTCACTTTACAAAAATTTGCAGCACAAAAACACTGCAATACTGTTATTGCAGTGTTTTATATAATTATTGATTAAAAGCCTTAAATAAGCATTAAGAAGGTGCCCCCCCCCCCCGGAATGACAGTATTACTGGGGTTTTAGAGCATATCATCTTAAATTTATACTGGTGTTTCAATTGCATATGTAAAAAATTATCACAATATATTTCTCATTGCAAGTATTCATATTATAATTTAATCAAGTTTGAATAAGGGAGTAGTATGGGTATATTAACAAATATTATTAGAAATAAAATTAAATTGCTTGCAAAATTATATTACAGACTGGAAAAGCCGGATGCAAGAAAAGGTAGTTACATTCCTGTGTCCGGTAAAGTTCTCGGCGAAGAAGAACTTGAAAATATGCTTGATGCCACACTGGATATGTGGCTGACAACAGGTCGTTTTAATAAACAATTTGAAAAAGATTTTGCGCAATATCTGGGCACAAAATATGCTCTTACTACAACTTCAGGTTCGAGTGCAAATTTACTTGCACTCTCAGCATTGACATCACACAAACTTGGTGAAAAAAGGCTTCAAAAAGGAGATGAAGTTATAACTGTCGCTGCGGGATTTCCTACAACTGTCAATCCTATAGTTCAAAACGGGCTAGTTCCTGTATTTGTAGATGTGGAAGTCGGTACTTACAATATTGATGTTAATAAAATAGAAAAATCAATAAGCCCTAAAACTAAAGCTATTTTTATTGCACACACTCTGGGAAACGTATTTGACCTGGAACAGATAAGAGAAATCTGTGACAAACATAATTTGTGGTTGATAGAAGATAACTGCGATGCTCTAGGTGCAGAATTTAACGGTAAAAAGACCGGAACTTACGGACACATAGGTACATACAGTTTTTATCCCGCACATCATATAACAATGGGGGAAGGCGGAGCGGTCTGCACAAATGACACAAATTTATTCAGAATTATAAAGTCATATAGAGATTGGGGCAGAGATTGCTGGTGTGAACCGGGACATGACGATACCTGCAAAAAACGGTTCAGCATGCAGTTAGGGAAATTGCCTTTCGGGTACGATCATAAGTACACATATTCCCATACCGGCTATAATTTAAAAATTACAGACTGGCAAGCTGCCTGCGGACTTGCACAGCTAAAAAAACTTGACAAATTTATAGAAATCAGAAATCGGAATTTTAATTATTTATATGAAAAACTTAAAGAATTTGAAAAATATTTAATTCTTCCCAACTTAAACGAAAAAGTAAAACCTTCCTGGTTTGGGTTTCTTATTAGTGTAAAATCCGATGCACCTTTTAGCAAAATAGAATTAGTTAAATTTTTGGAAGAAAACGGTATTGGCACAAGGCAGCTATTTGCCGGAAACCTTTTAAGACAGCCATTGTATACTGATGATGATATTATATTGAGGATTGAAGATTCCGAAATTTTACACTCAAAAAATTTAACCGAAGAAGATTTAAAAAAACTGCCGAATACAGACTTTATAATGAATGCAACATTCTGGATCGGTGTATACCCGGGGCTGACCCTAAAAGATTTAGATTTTATTATTTCTAAAATAAATGAATTTATTAAGAAATATGGTTAGTATTATTATCAATTACTTTACTTGCCATATTGATTATGCTATAAGTATACTGACATTTAAAATAATGCCTAGGAGATTAAATGAGAGCAGAGATTAAACCGCGTATTGATTTAAAACACAGAACAAAATTAGAAGAAGTTATACCTTTAAGAACCCCGTTTATTATTAACATAGATCCTTCTGACAGGTGTAATTTCCAATGCAAATTTTGTCCTACGGGCGATAGAGAATTAATGAAAAGAACCCCTGGAAGAAATCATGGTTTAATGGATTTTGATTTATACAAAAAAGTTATTGATGACATATGCAGCTTTGAAGACAAGGTAAAAGTAATCAGGCTTTATAAAGATGGGGAGCCGCTATTAAACCCTCGTTTCCCTGACATGGTAAGATATGCAAAAGAAAGCGGCTGCTGTGACAGAGTTGATACGACTACCAACGCAGCATTATTAACACCTGAACTCAGCCTTAAGATTATTGATGCCGGGCTTGATAAAATAAATATTTCAATAGAAGGCGTAAAAGATGAACAGTATAAAGAATTTTCAAGAGCTAATGTAAATTTTAATAAACTTGTTGAAAATATTGCATTCTTTTATGAACACAGAAAACAATGCGAAATGCTTGTAAAAATAAACGGAGATGTTATATCAGAAGAAGATAAACAAACATTTTTAAATACATTTGGTGATATAACAGACGGAATATTTATAGAAAGTATAATGGACTGCTGGCCAACGTTTGAACTTGAGAAAGTTGAAGTCAACGAAACCAGAGGAATCTATGACAATAAAATCAAAGAAGTTCTTACCTGTCCATATGTATTTTACTCATTTGCAGTAAATTCCGATGGTACTGTAAGCTTATGCTTTCTTGACTGGAGCAGAAAACTTCTAATCGGTGATGCAAAAACTACATCAGTAAAAGACATCTGGAACAGTAAAGAGATGAGAGATTATCAGATGATGTTTTTAAGGGGTGAAAGAAAATCTCATCCGATTTGTGCAGAATGCGGTCAATTGAAACAGGGTGCACCTGACGATATTGATGCCTATGCAAAAGAATTATTAAAGAAATATGAATTATAAAGAAGAACTGCAAAAAATTTATACTGAGGAAATACCTGAATACAGCACAGATTTTTTAAATAACAAATTTATATTATATGGTGCAGGAAGCTTAGGCTGCATGGCTGTAGATTTATTGGAAAAACGAGGATTAAGACCTGAATACATTGTCGATAAATCCGCGAAAGGTAATATTAAAGGTATAAAAATTATTTCTCCGGAAGAAATTCCAGATTTAGATAAAAAAGAAAAGTTGTTTATAGTTTGTATAGCAACTTTACCTTATAACAGTATTATTGAATTTCTAAAGAGTATAGGCGTGAAAAATACCATACAATTCTATACTTATGCGTATTTACAATTTCCAGAATTACTTCTAAACGGCTGGACTTCATATAATATTGCCGAGAACGAAAAAAAAGAACTGGAGAGTGTTTGTGAAAGCCTCAAACACGATGAGTGTTCCTTATGCCATTATCTTCAATTCCTTTGGTGGAAGCTGCGCGGGATTGAACATATATATAAAGGGTATCCTGTATTAAGCGGTAAAAAATTTTTCGGGAGCCCCGCCATACCTCAACTAAGTAATAATGAGATTTTACTGGATGCAGGCTGTCATTACGGACAAACAATCAAATCTTTTATTGAAAAAACTAATAATAAATATGACAAAATATACGCATTTGAACCTGATGCAGCAAACCTTGAAAAATGTAAGGATAAATTTTATGATGAACGAATTATATATTCTGACAAGGCAATATATAACGAATGCAAAAAAGTAAAATTTATGACAGGATTAGGATTTGCATCAAAAATAGATAATAAGGACGGTAATAAAGAAGTTGATGCTATAACCATTGACAGTCTAAATATCAACCCGACAATAATAAAACTTCATACAGAAAGTGATGAATTAAAAGGATTGGAAGGTGCAGAAGAAACAATAGGACGAAGTCATCCTATATTAATGATTATGGCAGATCATACACCGGATAGTTTATATAAAATACCGCAATTTATCACAAAATTAAATGGTTATAAATTATATTTTAATTTGCATGATTATTGCGGCAATACCGCAGTATTTTATGGGATTTATGGAGACTAAAAATGCTAAATGGATATTATGAAAATAAAACAAAATTTTATTTTGGCAGGGATACTGAAATAAATATTTCTAATGAAATTCCGCGTAAATCAAAAGTTTTATTAGTATATGGCAGAAAAAGTTTCCTTAGCAGCAGCCTTAGAGAAAAAGTTTTAGAAATATTAAAGGCTGCAAAAGTAAAAACATTTGAACTTGGCGGTGTAAAACCAAATCCAACAGCAGATTTAGTATACGAAGGAATTAAAATCTGTAAAAAAAATAGAATAGAGCATATTCTGGCAATAGGAGGAGGGAGTGTTATAGATACAGCAAAGGCTGTATCTATAGGAGCATGTTATAAAAATGATTTTTCTGACTTTTATAATAACTTGTCAAAAGCAGAGAAATCATTAAAACTGGGAATAATTCTAACAAATTGCGGCTCCGGAAGTGAAACCTCTGATACTTCAGTTATAACCTTTCCAGAAATGCAATCCAAATTGGCTTACTCAAATAAATTTATGCGCGCAGACTATGTGATAATGAATCCTGAAAATACATTAAGTGTTCCAATCCATACAACTATATGCGGTATTATTGACTCAATAACACATGTATTTGAGCGTTATTTTTCCAGCACATCCTATGTTGATTGTTCTGACAGATTGTCAGAAGGCTTAATTTTAACTTTAATGAAATATGCAAAATTAATTAAATCAGAACCTGGCAATTATGATTATAGGGCAGAAATTATGTGGTCTTGTAAAATGGCAACAGATCATCTTATTTATATGGGGCGGAAACAAGACTGGGCTTGCCACTTAATATCACATGAAATTGCAGCCTTAAATGACAAAGCACACGCAGAAATTCTTTCAGTGTTATACCCCAAATATTTAACTTATGTAGCTAACAAAAGACCTGATATGTTGAAACAATTTGCCAAAAGAATATTTAATACTGAAAGCGTGGATGATGCTATAGCTAAGTTCAAAAATTTTCTTATTGACCTTGGAATGCCAACAGAATATAAAGAAATCGGCTTTACGGAGATAGAAAACATTGAAAAAGTTGCAGAAAAATTATCTAAAGTGTTTCCAAGCGGTACAATCGGAAACTTTGTATATTTAGGAAAAAATGATATTATAAATATTTTAACAGATAAATTGGAGAAATAAAATGCAAGAAATAATAAATCTATATAATTATAAAAGTATAACAGAAAATGATTCTAAGGAAATAATAGAGAAAATAATTGAATTTTTTAAAGACAAAACAGTTATAATTTGGGGTGCGGGTATCACCGGACATTTTTATTATGACTTATTTAAAAGACTAGACTTAAAAATCAAATATTTTGTAGATAAAAATGCCAGTGAAATTAACAGAATAAACGAAATTTCTGTATTCACACCAGAAAAACTATTTTCAGAAACTGAAAATATTATATTATTAATCGCAGGAAATCCTTCTATTGTAAAATCTATTAATGACGATATTAAATTGATGAATTTGCCTGCGAATATTCAGGCAAAAAATGGTAATGACCTAATATCTATTGCAAGATGTGCAGTATGTATATCTAAAATAAAAAACAATGAAAAAATTAATTTTACAGAATGTTCAATATGTTACAACAAAGAATGTTTCTGTTCCGCTTTCATTAAACAATTTGAACATACGACCGGGAAAAAACTGCCTAAGAATAATAAGAAAGTAGATTTTCCGTTATTAGGTTATATATTAGGACAAGTATGTACTTTAAAATGTAAGCATTGCTGTGAGGCATTACCTTATATGAAGCACCCGTTCCAGGTAAAAACAGAACAGGTTATTGCAGATATAAAAAAAGCAGCGGCTGCCTCAAATTTTATTTCACGTGTAGAATTTATTGGAGGAGAACCTTTTCTACATAAAGGACTCCCGCAAATTTTAAAAGCTGTCACTGAAATTGAAAATGTAGGGTATGCAATGGTATTTACTAATGCCACCGTTATGCCTTCTGAAGAGTTAATAAAAATCTTAAAACACCCTAGAGTTGTTGTAAATTTTTCTGGCTATAAAGCTACAATCTCAAATGATTTAAAAGAAAAAGTGCAAAAAACCAAAGCCAAATTGATTGAAAGCGGAGTTAACTTTGCATTTTACAATCCTGACAGCAGAAGCTGGTTTGATGTAAATGTATTCACTGAACGTAAAGCGAATTCGGAACAATTGCAGGAATATTATGACAAATGCTTTATGAATAATTGTCATCGCCTGTTTAACGGTGAATTCTATTGCTGCCCACACTATTATTCAGGGGTTCAGCTTGGGCTAAATCAAAAATTTCCATATGAATATATTGATATGCACAAATATAGTGATGAGGAATTAGCTCAACAATTTGTAAAATTTAAAGAGCTGATATATCCGCAAGCTTGTAAATATTGTAACTTACCTTATGATGCAAAAGCTGTTCCACCAGCAATTCAACTTGCAAAACAAGAGGAAATTCCATGTCTATAATGATAAATTATGATTTAAAAACTTTATATAATAATTCTCTTGAAAATTCCGATAATGATGAAATAGATGTATTATTAAATACATTAAAGAATAATAAAATTATAATTAACGGTGCAGGAAGCGCAGGTCAGCATATATCTTCTGTGCTAAATAAATTTGGAATTAAAACAGAGGCTTTTGTTGATAATACAAAAACCGGCAACATTATGAAAAGTAATATATACGAATATAATATTTACAATCAACTTAATGAAAAAGAATACATCATTATTCTTGCTTCCAATTTTTTACCTGTTATCGAAGATATGGATAAGATTGTACCAGATTCTTTTGTTAAACTAAACGGTTATTATTTAAACAAAATTCTTTCATTTAAAAGTTGCCTTAATAATTATTATAAAGACAAAGAATTAAATATGGAAGAATGCTTTGGCTGCAGGGCTGACATGGCAAAGTGTCCGGCATTTAAACTTTATTCAAGAAAAATAAAGGAAAACACCCTAAAGCCAGGTTATAGCGTAAACTTAGATACGGGGGGGGGGGGTAAGCTTAATGATTTTACATATTGCATAACAACAAAATGTACACTTAAATGCAAACACTGTATAATTAAAGCTCCGTTTGTACAACAAAAAAATGTACCTTTTGAAAAAATAAAAAATGATTTAAATCTTGTATCAGAAAATGTTACATTTATAGATCGTTTTGGAATTATGGGCGGGGAATTATTTTTACACCCGCAAATAAAGGAAATTTTAGAATTTGTTTTACAAATAAAAAATTTCGGGTTTATTCAGATTTATACAAACGGAAATTTTATACCATCTAACATGGAAGATATATTACCTTTATTAAAAGATAAAAGAATAAGTTTGAATATATCTGATTATGGTGAAAATATAAATAAAAAATTATATGAAAATACTATTAAATTTTGCAAAATATTAGATAATAACAATATTAGTTACAATAAATTATCTACGAAAACCTGGTTTGATCTGGATAATTTTGAACATAAAAATCTATCACCAGAAGTCAAAAAAAATACATTTGAAAAGTGTCAATTTACAAATTGTATAACAATGTATGACGGAATAATTTACAGATGTGCATATCAAATGGGCGGTATTTTGACAGATAAATTAAAGCCAATTGATATTATAACCGAGAAAGATTTAAAAGAAAAAAATATAAAACTACTTGACCAGTTTTACTTAACAACATATATTGAAGCCTGCAATCACTGCAATATACAATTAGAGAATGTACCTATAGTACCCGCAGCAATACAAATATTAAAGGAATAATAAATGAAACTTAGCGAATCTGATTTTAATATAATAGAAAACTTCAAAAATAAATTTGCTCATCTAAAAGATGAGCAAATTGTATTATATGGATTAGGCGAAAAGACTAAGCTTCTACTGGATAATCTTCCGGAATTTAATTTTGCAGCTTTGATGGATAAAAATTCAGTCGGGTTAAAAATTTTTAATCTGCCAGTCATTGCGCCGGACGAGGTTCTTAAAATTTCAAAAAATATTATAATTGTATGCACTTATGCAAGCTGCAATATTATTCATAAAAGAATACAGCACTTGGAAGATAAAGGCGTAAATATCTATTACTTTAATGGAGAAAAATTAAAAAAACAGCCTCAAATCACAGCTGAACAAAAAACAGCAGAGGACTTGAAAAACGAAATTGTTAATCATGATGTAATTTCTTTTGATATTTTTGATACTCTTCTTACTCGTGATGTACCTGCACCTTCTGATATTTTTGCAATTATTGGAGAAAAACTTGGTAAGAACAATTTTGCAGAAATCCGTATAACGGCTGAAACTAAAGCAAAAGCACTCAAGGGGGGGGGGTACACTTTGAAAGATATTTATGATTTTATAAGTATTCCCGGTGCGATAGAAAAAGAAATTAACACAGAACTTGAATACAGTGCGCCTAAAAGAGAAGTTATAGACATATTAAAGTTTGCACAAAATTTAAATAAGCAAATACTAATAACTTCAGATATGTACCTTCCGGAAGATGTCATAAGGCAAATGCTTACTAAGGTTGGTGTTAATGAACCGTATAAATTATATGTGTCAAATGAATGTAACATGTCAAAATATTCAGGAAGTATTTATGAATATTATAAAAAAATTTATGTTAATAAAAAAATCCTTCATATTGGAGATGACGAATTTTCGGATGTCAGCCAGGCAGAAAGATATGGAATTACTGCATTTCAAACTATAAAAAAACATAATTCACTTTTGCCGTTTTGCACAACCATTAAAGATAAAATCTTATTATCCAGTTTGCTTAACAAAATAGATAATTGTTTTTCCAATAAGTTCCAGTGTACCTCAATGGAAATTATCGGGTATTTTGCAGCGCCGTTGATAATTAACTATATGAACTGGCTATTTCGGAAAAGCAAAGAATTAGGAATAACTAAAATATTATTTATTGCCAGAGATGGGTATTTATTAGAAAAACTATATAAGAAGTATCCTTTCAAAAAACCGGAAGGTATCTATTTTTATACATCAAGGAGAGCCCTTGCCGTTACTACAATAAAAACAAAACAGGACATTATAGAAACCTTTAATATATTTTATCTTAATAGAAAAATTACGATAAAGAAATTTATTAACGCAGCATTTGGTGTTGAAATTAAGGATAGTTTTACTGAAAAATTTGTTAATGAAGTATCTGCCAAGGAATTATTAGATTATATTCTTACTCATACAGAGTTAATATTAGATAATGCCTCAAAAGAACGTGAGGAATATCTCAAATATATTTCATCAGTGATAAATAATGATGACTGCATAGGAATTATAAATTTTGTATCCAGCGGTACCACGCAGTTTTTTGCAGAAAAGCTCTTAGGAAACAATATAAAATTTTTCTGCTTTCAAACAACATCTGATATAAAAAAAGTTAACCTGAATTTTAACAACTTGTATGCTTTATACGGGGAGTATATTTCACCAGTAATATCTAATAATAATCTTGCACGACATTACCACACACTTGAAGCAATTTTGACATCACCGGATGAACAATTTGTCAAAATTAACAATGGAAGAATGGAATTTTTAAACAACAACATCAGGGATGACTTTGAAAAAATATCAAAATGTCATAACGGAATTTCTGAATTTTTTGATTATATTACAAAATTTGATAAAGAGTGGTATAACAACACATTTAATATAGATTTAATAGATAAGATAACAGGTATGTTATTTAATGAAGAATTAACAGAGGTACCAGAGGAAATTAAGGGAAGTTTTAAAATAACAGATGGATTTTCACAGGATAAAGAGGTTAGCGGCTTATGGTAAGTATATTACATATAACGCCCCATCTTGGAGGAGGTGTCGGTTCTGTTTTATTAAATTATATAAATTATGATTTAAAAAATTCAACTAATGAACACACGATTGCAACACTTGATTATGCCAATACAAATGCTGTAGAGTTCTGTGAAAAAAATAATATCAATTTGTTATCAGATACATATAAAAATATTACAGAATTACTAGATTTAATTAAAAGAGCAGACATTACAGTAATACATTTTTGGAATCATCCATTACTTTATGACTTTCTCATAAGGAATAACCTGCCTGACTGCCGGCTTATATTCTGGGCGCATATATCCGGATTCAGGGCACCATATGTATTTCCCGAAAAAATCATTGATATGGCAGATAAGTTTATTTTTACAACACCTATCAGCTATAATGTTAAAGAAGTTCTGGATTATCCGGATAAATCAAAATTTTCTGCAATTCTCTCCACCAGCGGAGTAGAAAAATATCTGAATATACACACCAAACCGCATAAAAAATTTAATATAGGCTATATTGGTACTGTTGATTATGCCAAAATGCACCCGCAGTTTTTAAAAATATGTAAAAATATCAATCTTCCAAATGTGGAATTTACAGTTATAGGCGGGGATAACGAAAATAAGCTCAGACAAGAGTGTATAATAAATTCGGTAAATAATGTAAATATACTTGGCAAAATTGATAACATAGAACCATATTTAGCTGTTTTTGATATATTTGCTTATCCTCTAAATCCAAACCATTACGGAACAGCTGAGCAGGTATTACAAGAGGCTATGGCAGCTGGAGTTGTACCTGTTGTATTTAATAATCCCGCAGAAAAATTTTTAGTAAAGCACTTAGAAACAGGGCTCACTGCACGAAATTTAATTGAATATTGCGAATATATAAAACTTCTTTATAAAAATGAACCTTTAAGAAAAGAACTTTCTGCTAACTGTAAAAATTATGCAAAAACGCATTTTTCTCTAGCTTCCTTAGCAAAAGAATGGGATTCTGTATTTTCTAATATCCTAAATAAACCTAAAGCCCCAAAGATTTATAAAAGAACGATATGTAAAAACTATTCATTCTTTGATATATTTTTAGAATCTCTTGGAACCCATAATGAACCGTTTGTGTTATACTTAAATAATAATAACAGCAGCATTTTAGCTGAAACCTTAAAACAATCAGAATGGCAGTCTGAGAGTAAAGGGACCTTAAAACATTACAATAAATTTTTCGATGATAAGACAATAAAAAAAATAATGGAGTTATACAATGAATAATCCTAAAATTTCTATTTTAATACCTACAAAAAACGGTGGAAGGTATCTGTCATATTGTATTGATTCCATAATAAAACAGGATTATAAAAATTTAGAAATTATTATCAGCAATAACTATTCAACTGACAATACGAAAGAATACCTCTCAACTATAACTGATGAACGTGTCAAAGTAATTGTTCCGGAAAGAAGACTATCTTTAACCGAAAATTGTGAATTTACACTATCTCATGCCACAGGAGATTGGATTATGCTTTTAGGCGATGATGATGGAGTACAGTCATACTTTTTTAAACTCGTTCCATACTTAATACAAAAAGCCGAAGAAAACAATCTAAATCTTATTTGCAGTGATAGAGCATATTTTTACTGGTCTGGTTGTGAAACATTACATCCAGACAGCAAGGTTTCTTATTGGGCAAGACCGGATATAACAATCGAAAAATCACTTGAGCATATTTATAAAATTCTTTTAAATTATGAATCTTATACGAATGTTCCACAAATGTATACAACCAGCTTGTTCAGCAAAAAATTTATTAATAAAATAAAACACTTACAGAATAATTTATTTTATAATTCACAACCGCACGATGTTGATGCTGCAGCTATAGCTTTAAGTGCAGAAGAAAAATTTTTATATTCAGCAATACCTTTAGGGTGGGTAGGAACCTCTTCGAAATCTTATGGGACACTATTTCTTCAAAGTGAAATTGATAAAACCTTAAAAAAAGACGTTTCTGAAGCTTTTTTAGAAGAAAAAGCCTCAGAAAAAATTTATCCTTGGCATCCTGATGCTGGTCATCCAACATATCAAAAGGCTGTTAATATCCACTTCTGGCAGGCGCTGCTCTTCTGTAGCAAGCTTCAGGATAAACAGCTAATAAAATTTATTAATTCAAAACTTTGTAAATACCTCGTATTTGCAAGTGCTTATCAAGAGAATAAAGAAAATGAATACATATTTGAAAATTTTAAAAATATTCTTAAAATTAACAAATGCAGCTTCAGTTTTGTAAAATTTATTTCTAAATTTATCTTACCCATAATATATAAAAGGTTTAAGATAAAAGACAAAAAACTGAAGAAAAAATATAAAAAACTTAAAACTATATTTTATGGAAATTTCAATCCAAAAGCAGAATTAACATTAACCGATGCGAATGAGAGAATAAAAGAGTTAGGTGTTACTAATTTATTAATAGAAAAAATGATAAGTAAATAATAAGGATTAAAAATGAAAGTAGTAATATTAGCAGGCGGACTTGGTACCAGATTATCAGAAGAAACCGAATTAAAACCAAAACCTATGGTTGAAATCGGCGGAAGACCAATATTATGGCACATTATGAAAATATATTCACACTACGGTTTCAATGATTTTATAATACTTACAGGCTATAAGTCGCATGTGATAAAAGATTATTTCATAAATTATTATACCAGATATTCTGATATTACAGTTGATTTAGCTAGGAATGCTGTTGAGCTTCATACTACAAGAACAGAACCATGGCGTGTTACAATGCTTTATACAGGTCCTGATACAATGACTGGCGGACGTATTGCCAAAGCCAAGCAATATCTCAAAGATGAAAGATTTTTGCTTACTTATGGTGATGGGGTTGCCGATGTTAATATTAACCAGCTCATAAACCACCATTTAACATCAGGAAAACTTGTTACGATGACAGCAGTTCAACCAAAAGGGAAATTTGGCGCGCTCAATATTGATAAAAATTCAAATATACTTTCATTTAAGGAAAAACCCCAAGGTGACGGAGCCTGGGTAAACGGAGGCTTCTTTGTCTGCGAACCGGGGATTTTCAACTATTTGGAAGATAGTGTAAGCTGTATATTTGAAAGAGAACCTCTTGAAAATCTGGCAATTGATAATCAGCTTAATGCTTTTAAACACAGAGGTTTTTGGCGACCAATGGACACTCTAAAGGATAAAAAGGAACTCACTGATATGTGGATGACAAGTACCGCGCCTTGGGCGGTATGGAAGGAAGAATTTGCAAATGTTTAATCCTGAAACTTATAAAGGTAAAAGAGTATTTTTAACAGGTCATACAGGTTTTAAGGGGGCGTGGCTTTCAATCTGGCTAAAAGAATTGGGGGCGGAGGTAAAAGGCTATGCGCTTGAACCATATACAACACCTTCACTATATAACATCTTAAATCTGGAAAATTCAATAGAAAGCAAAATAGGAAATATACTTGATAGAGAGTTATTGAATAAAGCTGTTAAAGATTTTCAGCCGGATATTATTTTTCATCTTGCTGCACAGCCTTTGGTAAGGCTTTCTTACATTGAACCTGTAAATACATATGAAACCAATATAATTGGTACACTAAATGTACTTGAAGCAGCAAGAAATTGTTCTTCCGTAAAAGGTTTCGTAAATATTACAACGGATAAATGCTACGAAAATATTGAAAAAGATTATGCTTATAGAGAAGATGATAAAATGGGCGGCTATGATATGTATTCATCATCAAAAGCATGCTCTGAGATATTATCTGCTTCATACAGAAATTCATTTTTAAAGGACAATGGATTTTTGCTTGCAACAGCAAGGGCAGGAAATGTTATAGGCGGAGGCGACTGGTCTGACGACAGGCTTGTACCGGATTGTATAAAAGCAATAAATAATGACCAGGATATATTAATAAGAAGTCCAAAATCAGTCAGACCTTGGCAGCATGTATTAGAGCCCCTCGCAGGATATTTAACACTGGGGGAAAAGTTGCTGAATGGGAATAAAGAGTTTGCCCGGGGATATAATTTCGGTCCTGAACAAAATTCTGTTTTAACAGTAGAGGATATAGTTAAACTTGTAATCGAGTATTATGGCAAAGGCAACATGGTTATTAAACCTGATACAAAATTTCATGAAGCCTGTCTTTTAATGCTTGATATAACAAAAGCAAAAAATGAATTAAACTGGTATCCAAAGTATGATGCCAAAACGGCTGTAAAAAACACAATTGAATGGTACAAAGCTTTTTATAACGGAAAAGATGTAAAACAAATTACAATATCTCAAATTGAGGAATTTACAAATAAATGAAAAATAAAAATGCTGATTTAATAAAAATATTTTTATTTTACAATAAGCCCTATAAACTACAAATTCAGATAAGTTATGTTGAACGAGAGCAAATACAAGAGCTTGGTTTTTATTAACATCTCGGATTAAAAAAAAACAAAACTGACAAATAAGGAAAAACTTATCTACTTTTATATATGCACTTGAATATTTGAGAGATAATATTGTATGAATACACCAACATTAGAAACCGAACGTTTGATTTTAAGAAAATTTAGCGAAAATGACTTGGAAGCACTTTTTCTTATTCTGAAAGATGAAGAAGTTAATAGATTTTTGCCTTGGTATCCGGTAAAAAATATGGAAGAAACAAAGGAATTCTACAAAGAAAGATTTGTTTTAAAATATATTCAGCCACAGGGTTATGCATATGCTATTTGTCTGAAACAAGATAATTTTCCTATAGGCTATATTAAGGTTGATATGGAAGAACACCATGATTTTGGCTATGGATTGCGTAAGGAATTTTGGCACAAAGGGTATGCAACAGAAGCAGGGAAAGCCGTTGTAGAGCTGGTAAGAAAAGACGGGCTGCCATACATTACGGCAACGCATGATAAAAATAATCCGAGAAGCGGAAACGTAATGAAAAAGGTTGGCATGAAATATTGTTATTCATATGAAGAACAGTGGCAACCAAAAAATTTTCCTGTCATATTCAGAATGTATCAACTTAACTTTGATGGTAATACTAATTTTGTATATAGAAATTATTGGAATGAAGCTAATAACAGTTTTGTTGAGCAATTTTAAATTGATTTATATATCAACATCAGTATATTTTATGTATAAAGATAAAAAGCTATATAGAAAGTTTGAGTCCTAAAGTTGTGCAAAAATAGGACTTCTGCCACACAAGAGATACAGGTAAATATCCGGGGAGTAGACTTTAACGGACAATTCAAGGACTTTTCAGGTAATTTGGTTAATTTTTTGGGACACTTGCGACAGGTTATAACCTAAACAAAATGCTTATTTCTGGGGTAAAATCATTTTAAGCGTACAGAATTGAAATGCCTGCTCAAATACATTTACAGTAAAATTTTCTTTGCATAATTATTATTTAAAAAATATGCCGCGTCTCGGAATCGAACCAAGGACACAGGGATTTTCAGTCCCTTGCTCTACCAACTGAGCTAACGCGGCATATTTAACCTATATATTTGATTTAACTGTCATTGACCTTTCAGCCACGTTTATAATTATAACTGCTAAAGATTTCAAGTCAAGAAGAATTATTATCTAATATAGCAATTTTTTTTATTTTTGTGACTTACAAGTAATATGAAAATCCAACCATATAACACAGGGTTACTACAATATCAGCATGTAGCTTTCAGAAGTCATAAAGAACTAAAACCTGATAATGCAGATAAAAATTTGATTGAATACGAAAAGAATAATTTTATAAGCGGTATTTATTATACAGATATGCTCAATAAAGAAAACAACGATTACTGCTGCAAAAAGATAGAGTATTACATGAATGATCCTTCGTTAAATACATATAATTCAGAAATTCCTCAGAAAAAATATGACGAACTTCCTTATAAATTTGCAGCAATCGTAAAAAAACTGGAAAATCAACATGCTGATACAATTATAAAAAATAAAATACCTGACATTTTTAAAAACACAAACATAAAAAGCCTGACTGCTTCTTTAGATACATTAGCATATATCATCAGAGACAATCCTGAACACTTCAAAAATAACGATATAACACTAATATTAGGTAACAACAAAATTAATTTGGAATATATAGGTTCAGGCTGTAACAGCGCTGTTTTTAAGCTCTTTAAAGAAAACACCCCTCCTGTTGCAATGAAAATCTATAAGAAACCAGAAGATATAACCAGCTTTAGTATCTTTGGAGAACTTGGATTATATCAACAGCTAAAGACTGAAAAAATAAACAATATTCCTGACCTATATCTGGCTAACCCTGTATCGGTCAAGGTAGTAGACAGTACCAAAAATTACGATACAATATGCGATGTTGATAACCTGAAATATTTTGATGGTTACAAAGGAGCTTGGGCAATAGTCGAATATATAACCCTGGAAACACCTCTTAAATCCGGCATATCTCTGCATGAATGGCTTCAAAAGAACAGCCTGTACCATATTGATACAAGCTGTGACAACTGTATTGGAGCCTATATTGTAGATTTAGGCGGCATAACGAGTTAAACTGTTATTGCGGACCTAAATATAATGTTACGTTTCTTCCTTCAAGCATAGGCTTCTTTTCTATAACCATAGGCTCGTCTTTTAAGTCCTCTACAAAGCGGTTAGCAAGGTCAAAAGCAAGATTTGAGTGCTGCATTTCACGCCCTCTCATCATAATAACAATTTTTACTTTATTACCTTGAGCAATAAATTTTTGAATATTCTTAATTCTGACCTGATAGTCATGAGTATCAATTTTATATCTTATTTTAACTTCCTTAACATCAACCGTATGCTGTTTTTTCTTGGCTTCTTTAGCTTTCTTTTCAAGCTCATATTTATATTTGCCATAATTTAAAATCTTTGCAACCGGGGGTTCCTGGTTAGGGCTTATCAAAACTAAATCTAAATCTGCATCATATGCCATTTTCAAGGCTTTTGATGTTTCAATAATTCCATGGTTTGTACCATTTTCATCAATTAAACGGACTTCTTTTGAACGGATACGTTCATTCATAATTGCTTTATCTTTATTGTCCCTTGTTCTGTTATCGTTAGCTATTGTTGTGTCTCCTATATTATTTTACATAGAGATATTAGCACAAGCATAGAAATTTCGCTATATACCTGAAAAAAATTTTTGTAACAAAATGTTAAAACAAATTTATATATCCCTAATATACGCTTCTTGTAAGGATTTAAGACCAAATAAGGTTAACCAGCCTGTTAAAGTTTTAACCATGACAAACCGATAGATAAAAATGTAAGACGGAAAAAACTAAATAGGAGTATGATTTATGAAAACACAAACCCCGCAAGAAGAGATGATCGGAATGAACGTTCTTGAAGCACTACAGCGAGAAATGAATATTGAAGAACGTCCGGCAATTTCTATGGAAATTCCGATTCAGCAAATGTTTGACGAGTTTTTGGTATTTGTATCAAAGTCTGACTTTGAATAGTCAAAGAAAAAAGTTTTACAAAGGGTTAACTATAAAAGTTAGCTCTTTTTTATTAGTTACAAATTATTAAATTGTAAAACTGTATAGTACAATGTCGATATACAATGAGTTATTATTGTATTAAGATAATAAGGGTTGATAACGAGGGCTTATGACATGAAAAAATCAGCTATTGTACTAATCAGTATTCTTGCACTATCACAGCCTGTTTTAGCAGACTTTAAAGAACATTTTGATCTTGGACAGCAGTACCTTTCAAATTACCAGTATTCCGGTGCTGTAACTGAATTTAAAAATGCGTTAAGAATTAATTATCTTGACAATTCTGCAAGAATTGGGCTTATCAACTCTTATCTTGCACGCGGAGCATACTATGCAAATAATGAAAAAAACTGGGAAAAGGCAGCAGACGACTACAGAAGCGCATTGTTTTATATGCAGTACTACCCGACAGCAGAAGCTGCAAGAAATTCCGTACAAGGTATCGGACCTGTACAGAGTAATTTAAGTAAATGCCTGTCCATATCAAAGTTTGACACTAGCCCTTCATCAAGATTTGCAAAAGCCAAGCAATTACGTGCAGAAGGAAATTTTGCAGCTGCGGCTTATGAATTTAATCAGTCGCTTGGGGATAAGAATTACATAAAAGACAGCTATACTCAGGTAGGTGACATTATGAAGCTGCTGGGAAATGACCCTAAGGCGGCAGAATATTACAGAAAAGCAATTTCTGTATCCCCAACCGATGTTTCGCTTAGATTATCCTATGCAAAGCTGCTGGACAAACTCGGACAGGAAGAGCCGGCGGTCGAAGAATATAATTACATATTAACAAAAAGTTCTGATAACAAAGACGTACTCTATTCATTAGAGAGAATTTATAAGAAAAAACTTGAACAAAATCCATCAGATGCTGATTTAATCTCTAATCTAGGGGCAATTCTTCAAAAACAAAACAAATTGGATGAGGCGCTTGCATACTATAAAAAAGCTGAACAGCTTGATCCTTCCAATATAAATACAAGAATAAATGTAGGGACTCTTTACCAGCAAAAAGGCGATTATAAGACTGCAATAGTGGCATATGATTCTGTTCTTATTCTTTATCCGGATAATGTTAATGCAAACCTGTTTAAAGCTCAATGCCAGGCTGCACTTGGAGATGATAAAGAAGCACAGCAGACTTACAGAAAAATTCTTGCAATGGATCCATCTAATACAATTGCGCAGAATGAACTTTTCAACAGTGCCAAAAATACAATGACAACAGCGCAGTTTATAGATTATGTAAAGAAAAATTCAAACGGAGCCGATACAACAGGAATGCTCTATGATTATGCACTGAAACTGCATAAAGAAGGGAAGCTTGCAGATGCAATCCTTTTATACAAAGAAGTCTTAAATAAAGACACCACCGGTGAAATTTATACCAACCTCGCTATCGCACAAGGGCAAATGAAAGATTTCAACACTGCTATAGCCACATTAAACACTGCAAAAACAAAATTTCCAGATAATTCCGAAATTCTTACAGCAATGAAGTCAATAAGCGATGAAGCAGTAGGTACACAGCTTGATAAAGCAGCAGAGTTCTTTAATAATAAGGATTACCAAAATGCTATCGCTGAATATCTGAAAATCCAGCCAGCAACTGTGGATTCTATGCTGGGGGTTGCTTCTGCATATCAGAATATGGATGATTACCCTAATGCAATAGAATATTACAAGAAAGCTCTTAATCTGAAACCTACCGATACGGATATTGCTTATTATATAGGCGCGCTTTACTCGGATACAGGGAATTATACAGAAGCCGAGAACTATTTAAACAAAGCGCTTACACTAAACAAAAATAACCAGAATGCCAAAGATCTTCTGGCATCAATAAAAGAGCAGAATAACAGCCTTACACTCGATAATGCAATCAAGCTTTACGATGAGCAAAAATATGATGAAAGCCTTGAGCTGCTTAACAAAGTACTTTCTTATAATAATCAGAATGCCTATGCTCTATACTACAGAGGCATGATTTACGATGTAAAGAAAAAATTGAATGAAGCAATATCAGATTTCAAAAATGCTCTTGCTCTTAACGCTTCAGATTTAACAATATTAAATTACATGATTGCAGCAGATTATGATACACTTGGAAAATACAAAGAAGCATACTCATACTACACAGCATATGCAGCTTCAAATGTGCCTGATGACGAGTACAAGCAGTATGCAAAGACAAGAGCCGAAGAATTAAAGCAATATGCAGGAAAATAAAGAAAAAGTAACACAGTTAATACAAAGCAGAGTTTCGCTTGCCCCTATGGCAGGTATAACAGATTATGTACTAAGAAGCCTTGTTAGAAAATATTCAAAAAATTGTCTTCTCACAACAGAAATGATAAGCTCAGAATTTCTGGCACAGGTAAAAGGCGGTGATATTGTAAAAAGAAATGATGACCATTCACCTGTTTCATACCAGATAAGCGGACATAAACCGCATTTAATGAGGGCAGCAGCAGAATATCTTACACCTGTGGCAGATATGATTGATATAAATATGGGGTGCCCTGTAAACAAGGTTGTAAAAGGGCAGGACGGCTGTGCACTTATGCGTACTCCGGAGCTGGCATCAGAGCTTGTTAAAGCTGTAAAAGACGGTACGGATAAACCTGTCAGCGTAAAATTCAGACTCGGGTACACTTTTGATGAACTTAATTATGTAGAGTTCGGTCAGAAAATGCAGGAGGCTGGTGCTGAATTTATAACAATCCATGGACGAACTCGCTCCCAGCTGTATTCAGGCAATGCAGACTGGAAGATGATTAAAAAATTAAAAGAAAATGTTGACATCCCTGTATTTGCTAACGGTGATATTATTTCAATTGAAACAGCAGAGCAATGCCTTGAACAGTCCGGTGCTGATGGGATAGCTATAGGCCGCGGGGTTTTAGGCGATCCTACATTATTGTTCAGAATTGAAAATTTCCTAAGAACCGGAGAAAGACTTCCAGTTCCCCCGATAGAAGAACGGCTGGCTATGCTAAAATGGCATCTTGATGAAGAAATTAAACTTCGCGGTGAAAAAACAGGCATAAAATTTTTCAGAAAATTTTACCCTTATTACATAGCAGGAATAAAAAATGCCGCAAAAATCCGCTCTGTGCTTGTTACCGAAGAAAATTATGACAGTATCATGAAAACACTAAACGTTATTCCGGCAGCATGTTTCTAATTACCTGCCAACCTGGTTTCTGCCATTGTGTTTTGCATTATACAGACGCTTATCAGCAGCTTCAATCAATTCTGATGCAGTATTTCCGTCATAAGGATAAGTCGAAACACCCAGACTTATTGTTACAGTAACCTCCTTATCCCCAATAAGCCTGAATTTGTTATCAGAAACACGTTTACAGATTTTTTCCGCGGTTGAATATGCGACATCCTTGCCTGTATTAGGAAGAATAATACTCATTTCTTCTCCGCCATAACGGCATACAATATCTGTAGCTCGTACATTACGTTTTAAGGTTTGGGCTACCTGCCTTAAAACAGCATCCCCTGCCTGATGACCAAATGTATCATTAAATTTCTTGAAGAAATCAATGTCAAGAATAATTAACGAAAACTCTGTTTCATATCGCTTTGAATTTTCAATCTGCATGCGCATCTGTTCCTGAAAATAGCGATGATTGTACAAATCAGTCAACCCATCGGTTGTTGCAAGTTTGTACTGCTGTTCAAAGTCTCTTGATTTAATAAGGTATTTTACAATAAATGCAGAAATAAAAGCTATAACGGCAAGAAGAAGCGGGTAAACCATTTCAATCCAGAGATTTCCGAGTTTCATTGCATAATACCCTGCAAGAATATATACAACATAAACAGACAAAGACGCCAGCGAAGCAACAAAAGCCGAAGAAACTTTCATTACAATAAATCCTGTAATCAAAGCCATTATAATACCGGCTAATATTGTATAGGTTTTATCCATTTTACGTATAAAATTATTGTCAAGTATATTATTTACATATGTTGCCTGAACTTCAACCCCGGGATAAGTCCGGCTCACAGGAACTGTTTTAATATCAAAAAGGCTTGATGCAGTTGTTCCAAAGTAGATTATTTTATTATGGAAGTCAAAACCTTCATCTTTCATCTCTCCGTTAACAATTTTAATCAGTTTATACATAGGTATATGCTGATAAGTAGCGGTTGAGCCATACCAGTTCAATATAGCTCCGCCGTTTTCATCAAGATAAATTTTTCTATCACCGAGAAGCAGATTAGAATTACTGTCTATAATAAACTTATCAGGGGAATATCCTTCAACCGACTTGATGTAATCCATTCCAACTTTCAAACCCAACTGGGGATAGTATTTATCATAATATTTAACAAATACCGGCATAGATCTAAGGATACCGTCATCAGCACGTGAAACGTTAATCATACCTACATTAGAAGTTATATCCAAAATACCCTTCAAAATAGAACGGCAGTTTGTAAATGTAAGGTTTGAAAAATCTATTTTCTTAGAATGGTTTTCGACATTAACACTCAGTTTTTCCGGCAGAACCGGCGGAATTCTTAAGTCTTCAGGCTGGTTATCAAGATTCATTGCAGTATAGACGTTTTTATATTTACCAAAAACCTCAATCAGCGCATTATCGGCTTCTGGTCTGCTTTTAAATGATTTGACAAACATCAGATCAAAAGCAATACTGCGCGGATTTTTACTTTCAAGGTAATCAACGAGTTTTGCGTAAATATCTCTTGATAGCGGCCATTCTCCGTACTTATCAAGAATATATTCATAACTGGCCTCATCAACAGCTACAATAACTATATCTTTATTTGCAGACTTTGAACCGGCATTAATCATAACATTCTGCCTCAAATCAAAAGTCCTGTTTTCTATTACGTTAATAAAAGCATTAAAATTTGCACTTTTAACTGTTGCAAAAATTACAACGCAAAACAATAATAACCAAATCGAATATAATATCTTTTTAAGCATAATAAATTATCCCAAATCTACATTATCAGTATAATTGATATTAGAAGATTTGGCAACAAAATTTTTAACGATGAAACGTTTTTCCAGAATAAAGTTATTTAATTTCAGTATTTCAGTTGAATAAGAAAGCTCATCAGGATTTTTAAGATAACGGAGCAAACATTGTTCGTGTAAATTCATATTATTTAAACCACCTATAAAATACGCTCATCAGCAACAATTTTATTATTACAAAACGGCTAAAATAACACATCAACTTTTCATATAATATTGAAGAGATTTTCTCATGCAAACAGAGGATACATTAAAAACGGGCAGTATAATACTGCCCGAAATTATTAAAAGTCCACCTTTTGACCTTTTTGATAATCAGTATATTTAAACTCCTCATTACCGCTTAATATATTTATAAGAGTATTAGAACCATACACACCTCCGTCAGGTCTTATTTTGTTGCGTAAAACAGTTACTCCGTATACATCTCTGCCGTACTGATTAGGATTCTTAGGCCCATTAGCATCAAACTTCAGGTATGCACATCCAGAAGAAGTCCAGGTTGTAGTCTGTATAGTTCCGTCCGGATTTTTTATGGGACGCCCGTATTCATCTGTTTTATTTGCAGTTACAACAGCAGTGCATCCGTCTCTTCGGGAATTTGATATAGTTATAACAGCACCATCTGACAAAATAAGTCTTGGGGCATTATCATCGTAAAAAGATGTTGTATTGTTCTCGTCAAGCCTTAGTGTCGCATATTTAACCTGATAATAAAATTTTGAGCACCCTTTTTGTGATTTATTCTCACACAGCTTAGCGCCGTTAAAATACTTTTTAAGATTTTTGGCAACGGTAAAATTATCATCCTGGGGATTGAAAATAACAGAGTTATCACCAACCACTCCGCTATCTGCCTGCGCTGCAATCAGAGCATTATTTAAGACTGAATAAGTCTTTTTTACTCTTGAAATTAATTCCTTATCTTGATTTTTTTGAATAAGAGAAGGAAGGGTCATTGCCGCTACAATACCTATTATGCCAAGAGTTATCAATACCTCAGCAAGGGTAAAGCCTCTTTTACCCATTTCTTTTTCTGCGGCGCTACATGGATTTTTACCTGCGCCAATGCCGCTTAAGGAGCTTAAATTACCTTGCCCCCCCCCCGGAAAGTCTTGTCTTTAGTGCGTTTTTCATAGTTTAATCTCCTTTTTTTAGTTGTATCTTTTCTTTCTTCTTTTTGATTAAATATAAAACTTTTTTCGGGCACGCTCTCGCACTGCTTCCGCTATCGCCTCAAAAAATTTTATATTTAATCAAAAGGTATTCCTGCTTTGCCTTATCGGTATATGTTTTCTCGAACACGCTTCAACTCCGTTCCCGCTATCGTTTCGAAAACATATATAGCTTTTCTATCATGTTTTCATCTGCTTTTTTATTATAAACTATTTCTTTGTGTTTCGCAATAATATATTGCACTTTATTTTTTCTGTTGTATTATATAAGTAGTCGAAATGGAAATTAAATATCAAGTTTGGAATCTTGAGAAAAGGAAAGAGGTAAAACAATGAAACAAGGAATTCACCCTGATTATAAGAAAACCGTTATCAAATGTGTATGCGGTAACGAAATTGAAACAGGTTCTGTAGTTGATAACATTACAGTTGAAATTTGTAACAAATGCCACCCGTTCTATACAGGTCAGCAAAAAATTCTTGACTCTGAAGGAAGAGTTGAAAGATTTAACAAACGTTACGGCAATAAATAAACTTTTTACAAATAAAAAAAATACCGCATATATAATGCGGTATTTTTTTTATCAACATATCAGATATATTTCTTTGCGTTTCGCAATACTCTTTGTAAAAAAGATAAAAGATGCTATAATTATTACAGTAAAATTTACGGGGAGAAGAACATGGAAGGAAATAACAAGCCGGTAGTTAACTTAATATCAAAACCTGAGAACATGCTAAAAACAGTTTACACAGCATGCAGAACATGTTACAGTGCTGATTATCCGATTAATATTTACAAAAGCACTGATGATAAAGAAAAGATGCTTAAACTTATTGAAAGGGTAATCTCTTCAGGTCACTATTCAACAATTGAACATATTCAGGTAAGCTTTGCAATTTCTAATGTATCCAGAGCATGCACTCATCAGCTTGTTAGACACAGACACATGTCTTTTTCTCAGAAATCTCAGCGATATGTAAAAGAAAAAGGACAATTTGACTATATAATTCCGCCTACAATTGAACGAAATCCAGAGCTTAAAGAAAAATTTACAGCATTTATGAGTAAAATTTCTGAACAGTACCAGGAATTTGTTGATGGAGGAGTTCCGGCAGAAGATGCCCGCTTTGTTCTTCCTAACGCAGCAGCAAGCTCGCTTGTTACCAGCTTAAACCTTAGAGAGATGATACACCTTGCCAATCTAAGACTTTGTACCAGAGCCCAGTATGAAATCAGAACACTTGTAAAAATGATGTGCGATGAATTAATAAAAGAAGAACCTTGGCTCAAACCTTATCTTGTACCAAAATGTGAACGCCTCGGCTTTTGTGATGAAGATAAATCATGCGGAAGAATGCCGCAACCTCAAAAATAAATTTTTGAGAGCTTATTCATTCCGTTTTACATAGTTAACAAACTTAAGCATTGAAAGCCAGAACAAGTCTTTTGAAAGTCTTGGGTTGGAATTCTGATTTTTTGTAATCTCTTCAACCGAGCTGTTTAAATACATTTCCAGATTTGTATAAGCGGAATCAGTTTTACTTTTAAACTGCCCGTCAACTCGTTTTTTAGGGTCAAGTCCCTTTGACTTTTCCCAGTAATCCGGAATACCGTCCAAATCAGTATCTTTTAACCCTCTATATGCACCATATTTATAACCTCCGCCTTGCTGCGGGGAATTAATTAGTCCGTTGCTGTAAACATACTTATTTGTTATAACACTGCTCACCAGTCTTTTGTCTATATCATCGCGGCGTTTAGATGCGCCTGCATATTTTAAAACATTAATATAAGCCCTCTCTGCGGTATGCAGAGTTACGGGAGCATGGAAAAAAGAACGCCAGGATAAAATAGGATTTTTCCCGTCAGTTATATAGGACTTGCTCGGGTAAACTCCCATCCAGTTATCATTTGTATTTAGAGGATTATTATAAACATAGTTGCCATCGACAAAAACAAAAGGTCTTTTAGGCTCCGGTGTGAGCCGGAAATCATTTGGGAAAGTCCTGATAATTTGACCTTTAGAAGCAATATTAGTTGCCGGTCCAAATTTGTAATAGTTATTTACTACATTAAACGCACCTCTGACATAGCCTTCGGAGGAATTATCCTGCCAGTTTACAATGACATTATTTCTGAAATCAACTATTTGAACTGTAGATTTACTGCTTAGGCTGAAATCAATAAATGCAGGATTTTTCCTGGCATTACTTACAAAAAGATTATGGTGAAAGCTTGCTGATAAACCGCCAAGCCTGGCGCCGCCTCCGTTTATGCCGTATTTTGTTGAATTTAAAGCTTCACTGATAATACACCATTGCATCGTCATTATCGCATTACCGGTAAAATTAACATTCTGCCTTGTTGCCCAGCTTATTGAACAATGGTCAATCATAATACCTTTTCTGTTTTCAGCAGAAATCGCATAATTGTTTGAAACATCACCCAAGCGAAAACGTATATATCTTATAATTACATTATCTGCATCAATTACAACCGGATAATTCCTTATGCAAATTCCTGTCCCCGGAGAAGATTGTCCTGCTATAGTCAAATCCCCATGTTTAATCACTAATGGCGACTTAAGAGAAATTAATCCGGAAACATCAAAAACAATAGTTCGCACGCCTTTTTGATTAACAGCAAAACGAAGGGTTCCAGGCTTATTTGTATCTGCAAGACTTGTCACATGATATACTGCGCCTCCTCTTCCTCCGCTTATATAAGCCCCAAAGCCTTCAGCTCCCGGAAAGGCAAAACTTGTTTTAGGCAGAAAAGTTAGCATAACTGCTAAAAATAAGCCCAAGCTTAAGAGCAACAGCCCAATCACAACCAGTATTACTAAATTCTTTTTAGAAATTCTTTTTCTGATAGATGCCTCACTTATATATTATATCTATTTTACAATATTATAACCATTTGGGCAACATTACAAAGAATTATTTTAAAGTTTATGTTTATATTATAATAACAACAGGATATGTTATAAGGAATATAGATTATGAAAAAAAAGTATATAGCATTGACACTGGCTTCAGCATTGCTTTTTAATACAGCAATTCTGCCTGTTTTTTCAGCTGAAACAGATACCGTTAAAGGAGAAATCCATAATGTTGTTAAAACGCTTCCGTTTTCTGAAGAAGTAATTCCAGCTCAACTCGAAAAAGAATTAAAAGAGGAAATAAAAAAAGTCTATGGGGAAGAAAGAGTTGAAGAGATTTACTCTCATATATTCCAAATAGCATTAAAAGCAAAAAAACAGCGTCCTGAAGCCTTAAAAAAAGATGACTTAAACAGGTCGTCTGATTGGTTTAAAGATGAAATAATTTATATGTTTTATGCAGACCAATTCGGGGTATATACAACTGGCAAAGCAAATACTTTCAAAGATACGGTTGCAATGCTTGATTATCTTAAAACACTCGGGGTAACTACATTATATATACTGCCTTTCGCAGATTCACCTATGGCAGATGCCGGATTTGATGTTAAAGATCCCCGAAACGTAAGAAGTGACCTTGGAGGGATGCAAGAATTTCAGGAATTTATAACAGCGGCAAGAAACAAAGGCTTCAAAATAAAAGCTGATCTTGTATTAAACCACTTTTCAGACCAGCATGAATGGTTTCAAAAAGCATTAAAAGGCGATACAGATAAGCTTGATTATTTTGTAACCCGCGACGAGATGCCTGAATTTACAAAATATCAGGATGAAAAACTCGGTACTGTAGTCGAATATAAAGAACAAACCGGCGAAACGTCCAAAAGAAGGTTAATCTTTCCTGAACAGACAGATTCCCATTATAGAAAAGTAACAATTAATAATAAGGATTACTACCTATATCATACATTTTATCCGTTTCAGCTTGATATAAACTGGGAAAATCCGGAAGTTCTTTATTATAACCTTGAAACAATTGCCTACTGGGCAAACTTGGGAGTAGACATTTTCAGGATGGATGCCATACCTTATCTGATAAAGGATAAAGGCACAAACGCGGAAAACCAGCCTAAAACACATAGTATAATCTCAATTTTAAGCGACTTTTTGCAGGCAACTGCTCCACGCTCGGTTATTCAGGCTGAAGCATGCCAGATGCCTAACAAAATTCTTCCATACTTTGGTAAAGAAAGAACCTACAAAGAGGAAATACTTGGTGAAGAAAAAGAGATTACCAGAACAAGCGAAGTTCAAATTGCCTACCACTTTCCTTACATGCCTGCTATCTGGGCATCTTTAATTACAGAAGATAATAAATATTTCTGGCAGGCTCACAGACAAACTCCGGCGATACCGGACAGTGCATCATGGGCGATATTTTTGAGGGTGCATGATGAACTTACACTTGAAATGTGCAACAAAAAAATCCGCGAAATTATCTATGAAAATCTTGAACCAAAAGGGGCGGAATTTAGAAAAGGCTTTGGCGTAAGCGGCAGAATGGCAAACTTTTTAGATAACAATCCGGACAGAATTGGTATGGCATTTTCCATACTTATGTCAATGCCTGGCGTTCCTATAATCTATTACGGGGACGAAATAGGGATCCAGAATAATTTTTATAATGCAAGAAAATTTGCCCGATTACGTGAACTTAAGCAAAAAAATAACTCTAAAAATAAAGCCAAAATGCTTTCATATTTTGACAGCAGAGATATTAACAGAGGGGCTGTAAGCAAGCGTGCGCTTTATACTGCAACAAAGGATAACCGTATTTTCAAAAAGGTTCAAAAGCTTATCAGAGTCAGAAAGCAAAACCCGGTTTTGAGCCGCGGAGAATTTTCGCCGCTGAAAACAAAACACAAAGAAGTATTTTCATATACAAGAACACTTGGCGAAGAAAAAGTTCTTATTATAAATAACCTTTCAAACAAAAGAGTTTACTCTGAAATAGACCTTCCTGCAAGTACAATCTGGAAAGCTGATAAAGAGGTAATGCTTCAGGATCTGTTAACAAATAAAAAGATAAAGGTTCATGTTTCAATTACCAATAAAAAAGTGTCATTAAGACTGAAACCTTATGACACTCTCTGGTTAAAAATTGAAAGCAAACCTTCTACATAGGCTGTATTAAGACTTTTTCGGCATTAAAGAGTTTGTCTTTGACAAGCTCTTTATATAAAGTTATACCGGCAGCCAAACTGTAAACGTTATCAAATCCTCTCTGGATTAGTATTCTTGAAGCTACATAGCTCTGGAAGCCCGTATTACAGAAAAGAATAATCTTTTTATCGCGCGGAAGCTCTTTATAACGTTCGCGTAATTCAGGTGTAAATATATTAACTGCACCATTAATAGTTTCGCGCTCAAATTCTGCTTTTGAACGAATATCAATAAGCATTGCATTGTCAATATCTTCAATAAACGCAGGCTTCACAAACCCTTTTAATATGTTATCAGCGTGCATGCCGAGAATATTAACCGGATCTTTTGCTGAAGAATACGGCGGCGCATAACAGAGTTCCAAATCAATTAATTCCCATACCTTCAAACCATTCCTCATTGAAGCTGCCATAACATCAACACGCTTTTCAACGCCCTCATATCCGGCAGCCTGAATACCAAGAATATCCCCTTCTTTATTAAATAAAAGCTTGTACATAGTACGGGTTGCACCAGGATAATAGCTGGCATGTGAAAAACCGAAAGTAAAAGTTTTAAGGTAAGGAATATTTCTTTTAAGAAGAGTTTCCTCACTGCATCCGGCGGAAGCTATGGTTAAATCAAAAACCTTAACAACAGCAGAGCCTAACGACTTTTTATAAGTTGACTTATATCCAGCAATATTATCTGCTATAATTCTGCCCTGCCTGTTTGCAGGTCCGGCTAAAGGTACCAGAATTTCCTCACCGGTAACAAAGCCTTCAACCTCAACACTGTCACCGCCTGCATAGATATTTTCATCAGAAGTCTGCATAAATTTATTAACCTTTATACCTCCTGATTTACCTGTTTGTATTCCGCATGCAAGAGCAAGGGAGGTTTCGGGCTTAACCCCAATGGCAAGGACTGCAATATCATAAGGAATTCTTCTGCCTGAAGAAAGCCTGATTTCATTACTGCCAAACTCAGTCACAGCGTCTGAAAGGATAAGATTAATTCCATGTTTTCTCATTTCATTATGAGCAAAAGCAGCTGTTTCTTTATCAACAGGCGGAAGAATATGTGATGCAGCTTCCACAAGTGTTGTATTAACTCCGGAGAGTTCGGCAAAATTCTCAGCCATTTCTACGCCTATAAATCCGCCGCCAATTACAACAGCCTCTTTTGCATTAGACATTTTCAAATGCGCCTTAATCATATTTGCATCATTAAGAGTTCTTACCGTAAATATTTTAGGGTTGTCAATACCTTTAATATCAGGTTTAAAAGGATTTGCACCAGGCGCAAGCACAAGTTTGTCATAGGAAAGAATTTCATTATCATTCACAGTAACAGTCTTTTTTAATCTGTCAATGGAAGTTACTCTGGCACCAAGCCGTATATCAACATTAAGCAGATTTTTAAACTTGCCGACACTTGAAACGTGCATTTTTTCTTCACTGTTAATTACATTTGAACAGTAATAAGGCAAACCGCAGTTTGCTATAGATATTTCCTCAGTCTGCTCAAGAATTAAAATTTCAGCAGTGTCATCCAATCTTCTAAGCCTTGCAGCAGCACTTGCACCGCATGCACCGCCTCCTATTATTAAAACTTTCATACATACTCTCCTGAATTATTCTCTGTTAATACATACTAGCATAAATTTAGTATAAATAATCAGTGACATTTTCAAATTTTTTATAGAAATCTTTAATATTTATTGTAGGTTTGCCGTCAACAGCACCTTCTTGCAAAATAGAGCTGGCACGCTTTATTTCTTCCGGATTATTGCTTAATCTTCTCAAAAGTTCAGAAAAATAGGAATCAACACTTATTATAGTATTGGTACCGTACATCTTTTGAGTATCCATAATAGAAATTAAGTCAGATGCAATATCTTTATTATCCTTGTTAACAGCCATCAATACATCTTTAATTATGCCCCAATCATCAAAAACAACAAATTTACCCATAATTTCACCTTCACATTTCTTTGTAAGCAAAGGTTCAACAAGGTCAAGATTAGTTTCGTTGACACTGGAAATCAAAGGCTTCAAATCCCTTACGTCTACTGTACAGCGTAAAGCGTATAATTTTTGTAATGCTTCATAGTTTTCATCTCCGGTGAGAGTTAAGAATTCATTAACCTCTTCAATCGAATGCCTGAATAAACCGGTTCCGTCATTTTTCTCAGCATTCAGAAATAACTCTGCACATTTTAGATTTTTTGTTTTCTGAAGCGTTTCTGCCACACTTTGTAAATCTTGAATAGTAAGCTCTGTATTTCCGCCTTTTCTTCTTGTAGAAAGAAGCATTGAATAAATATCTGAGTTCTCTTTATTAACCTGTTTCAGACAGTTAATCAGATTTTTAGAACTGTTAATAGGCGTAATATCAATTAGTTTTCCGGCGACTTTATCATTTTCAGGATTAATATTTTTTAAAATTTCAACCATATCTGAGGTTTCAAAAGTTTCAGCAATACCGTATTTTTTATCAGATTTTTTAGCCAACTGCTCAAGATATTTAATGTTGTATTCATTTGTATTAGTCAATAATTCTGTTATATCTGAAAGCTCAAAACGCGGGCAGAAATAATCATCAGGACCCAAATAGATAACCCGCTCATTTTTCATTTTTGAAAGTTGTTTAAGGATAACAAAATTTTCATCAGTAAGATTTTCATTAATTTTTACTATTTCTGCTTTATTATTAAAGACATTTCCTTTTGGATCAATCTTTTTAATGAAATTAAATAAAGCGTCATTTATTTCGCCTTTTTTTATACCACATGATAATCTTTGGAAAAATTTATCATAAAGCTTAACACCGCCATAGGTTCCGCCTGCAACAGCAACAGAAATAACCCCAAGCATTGCAGCAACTTTAGCAAAAGCTGAAAGACCGTTTTTATCTTCTTTTTTTGTAGAAAGTTCCACAGAATCATTTGGAACAGGCTCTGTCTTTACAGGAGCTGAATTTTTAAGACCATCCTGCTTTGGCAGAGCCGTCTGCTTTATTTGTATTTTTGCAACGTCAGTGAAACCTTCCATAAATACCTTTCTACATTAAAATAAAATTAAAATAAGAAAAAAAATTGCTACAAAAATCTTTTGATATTAATAAAACTTAAAAATTAATTTTATAGAAAGCAATTTTTAAATTTTACAATATTTATTAAAAATATAGGGGAAATATGCCAAATAGTATAGAAAACTCACAGTTAAATAACACAACAGTAGCGACCCAGCCGGAAAAGAAAAGAAGAAGGGTTTCACGAAGGGCTGTTCTCAAGCCTGATAATGACATGGTTGATTCCTTTACTTCAGCTAAAAAGAAACGGGGACTGTTTGCAAAATTTTACGGGGCAATAAATAAAATAATTCCTCTAGGGCTTTCCGATAAAAAAGTAACCCAAAAGCTTATTGACTACCAGGAAGGCAAAGCTTCTAAACAGGAAGCAAAAGAATACATTGACCGTTATGAAAATGCGAATTTTAACAGTACAGAAATAACTATAGATACAATTTCCTCTGCTTGCGCAATAGGTGTAGGCTTTATGGGGAAAAAGGCTAAAACATTGATAAATGTATTTACCCCTAAATACAAAAAATATGCAATGGCATTAACTGCCGGCGCATCAATACTTACAGGCTTAGCAGTAAAATTAGGACTAAAAGGAATTGACCATCTCGGAAAAGATAAAGATGCACCAAAACAGCCTTCAAGAATAAAAGCTAACGTTATTTCAGGAACACTTGACGGTATCTCAGGATTTATCTCAACTCTCAATCCGATGCTGATTCCTGCTGGAATTGCTGTTAACGCATTTACAAGATACATTACAGACAAAAGCGATGATGAAACACTTCCTTCCATCTCAGATTTTGTACAAAAACAAAAAGACTCCGTAGGAATAGGTATTTTAGGACTGGCAGGAGTTTCACTTGCTGCTGCAAGAGGGCATTTGAATGTTGCAAAGATCACAGAATCAATCAAATCCGCTGTACTTAATAAACAACACGTTATAAATTACAGACCTCCTGAAGGTCAGCTCACCGAATTTCAGCAGCTCGCACGTGACATAGGATATGACTTAAGTGTCATTATCAAAGGTGAAAAGTTTGATCCTACAGGAATTTCAAAACTTGATGAAGATTTTATGAAAATTTTGCTTGAAAAAGGGCAAAACGGTAATATTGAAGGAAAAATCAGAAAACTTGAGGCTGAAAATATATTCCTGCCTAAATATTTGCAAACAGTTGTTGATATACCGGAAGATAAGCAGAATAAACTTATCCACCAGATTGACCAGCTGGTAGAGGGTTACAATGCAAGAAAAAATAAATCATCATTAGGTAATGGAAGAGATTATAACTTCTCCTTTGAAACAAGCGGCATTGACAGAGCAATGGAAAAACTTGAAGAAAAAGGAATGGACGTCAATGGCTTCAAAGATCTTCAACAAATTGTAAAACGTATTAAAAGCTCCTGCCCAACTTCAAGAACTATTGAAGAGGCTCAGCAAATATTAGACAGAGAATACGGTGCACAATATAAGATTACAAAACTCCTCGGTGTAGGTTCTATTGCAGAATCATATCTTGCAAAAAGTGCTGATGACAAAGAAGTTGTTATAAAAATTGTAAAACAGCATTTTTTAGATACGGACAAAATAGCAGCAGACAAATCTAAAATCCTTGCAAAAGTTGAAGAACGAGCTAAACCGGATTATTCATGGTTCACCTCAAAACAAACTATTGCTACTCCTGAACGTAAAGAATATGATATAAACCAGCTTGACAATATGTACAAAGTCTGGGGAAATGAAATTAATCTAAAAGAAGAAGCACTGTCTGCCAGAGAAATAGCGCAGCAGTCATCTACATTCCAGCCGGTAGGCGTAATTGATGCTAAAGAGCATATATTCATCATGGAAAAGGCTCCGGGAGTTCAGCTCGATAGTGACAAATTTGCAGAAAAATGGAAAGAAGCCGCTTTAACTGAAGATGACTTCAAAAACTTTGTTGAAAATTATGTAAAAGTTTACTGTGAACAATTATTTTCTCTTCCTAAAACCGGCAAAAAAGTAGTACAGTCAGATCCTCATGGCGGTAATATTCTTGTAGATGTAGACTTAATTAAAAATCTTAAAAACGGCAATGCAAGTAAACCTATTACAATTATTGACTACGGCAACACAACAAAAACAGAGCAGAAACAGGCTATTAAGAACCTGTTTAATCACATAGACTACCTTATAGGCAATACTGATGCTATTGCAGAAGCAATGCTTGAGGGTGCAAAACTTGGCAGCAATAATAAAAAGAAAGTTATTAAAGAAATGTCAAAAGCTCTTCAGCAAACAATCTATAACACAGATACAAGAATAGATGTTGATAATCCGGTAAAAATATTCTCAACAGTAAACAGCTTCTGTCTTGACTTTATGCAGAAGAAAAATATCATACCAAATGCCGCCCATATCAACCAGATGAAAGCAGAAGAAACTTATATAATATCAAACCTCGGATGTCTTAAAAATATAGCAGACAGCTGTAATTATAATCTTTCAAAAGCAGTGGACAGAAATACAGTTATAAAACAGCTTGTTAATGAAATGGCAAAAGCCACACAGGATTCATTAAAAATAAATCCTAAACTGACAATGCAGGAAATAGCAAAACGATATAAGTTCTTTGTAAATAACTCAGAAGAGGCATTAAGCTCTCTTGGAATTAACTTTAATATAATTTAAATGGCCCCGGCGCGATTCGAACGCGCGATCTTCGGTTTAGGAAACCGCTGCTCTATCCTGCTGAGCTACGAAGCCATTGTTTAAAAAGGGAGAAGAAATCTCCCATCGGTTTTATGAGAAACCGGCTGTCAACCGGCTTTATTATAACACTGTGCCTGGCGGGAGTCAAACCCGCGACCTTCGCCTTCGGAGAGCGACACTCTATTCAGCTGAGCTACAGGCACCTGCTAAACTTATTATACTACAAACAAAAAAGACGGCTGAAAAACAACCGTCTTTTTAAATTCTTTTTATTTAAAATACTTACTGGCATCTACAGCTTGCCGTTCCTGTTCTGCAGCTTCAAAGAACGGCATCTGTTTGATATTAAGCATTACAGCCACCATCGAGCTTGGAAAAATTTCAACGGCATTATTCAAATCTAATACCGCAGAATTATAAAATCTTCTTGCTGCTGCAATATGCTCTTCTTGTTCATTATATGTCTGCATAGCCTGAAGCATTGTCTGGTCGGATTTTAACTGAGGATAATTTTCTACTGCAACCATCAGTTGCCCCATTTTACCGGCAATAGCTCCGTCAAGTTTAATTTTTTGTTCTGCATTACCTAAATCTGCAGGAAGTTTTGATGCTTGAGCTCTTAGTTTTGTAATATCTTCTAAAAGCCCTCTTTCATGCTCCATAAACTTATTAGCTATAAACAAAACATTAGGAATAAGGTCATAACGTTTTTTCAATTGAACATCAATACTTGAAAAAGCTTCCTTAACTTTGTTTTTCTTTTGTATTAAAGAATAATAAATTGCATAAATAATCACAAGCACAACAACTGCAATTATTATTAACGGCATGTTTCCACTCATGAACATTTTTTCCATAACACAACCTCTCTCTTTTTTATAAAGATAAGAATATCATATTTTTCTCAACTTGTCTACTTTCAGCTGCAAATCACAAAGTCGTGTGCCCCGGAATGAAATTGTTATCTCTGCCCTATCTGCCAGCTACTACAATAGTGAAATCAGTTTCACCACAGTAATAGTTAACAGGTTCATATACAAACTGGTAACCTGCGATTGACGGGGTTTTCTTTTTAAGCCAGTTGAAATAGTCATTTGTAACATTCTTTGAATGAGCAATGAACTGCGTATGAGTTTTACCTAAATGACCTGTGCAGGCAACATTTACTCCGGCAGCAGAGAGTTCATTTTTAATTAGTTCTGCCTTATCTTCATTTCCATTTGAATACATTACTCCGGCAGATAAAACAGTACCTTCTTCCGGATGGATTTTTTCTCTGTAAATCAAACGGTTAACAACTTCCTGTGTTTTTTCCGGATCTAAAATCCAATAGCTTATATAACCTTTTTTATTAGGTGCGCCGGGAAGTGTTGCGATTTCAATTTTATCCATATCAATATGTTTTGTCATAGCTGCATATTGTGATAATTCATATAATGACATATTTGTTTTAACATATTTCTGAGTTACTGAAATAATTTCAGGAATTTTTGCGATAGTTTCAGGTTTTTGAAGCTCGTTTAACAAGCCTCTCAAGAACCATTGCTGACGCTGGGTTCTTCCTATATCACCCAAGGCATCGTGTCTAAACCTTAAATAACCTACAGCCTGTTCCGGAGAAAGTCTGTGTTCTCCTTTAGACAAATCAATATGTAGTTTTCCGGAATAATCGTGATAACGCATAGGTTTTTCAACATAAACATCAACACCGCCGAGAGCTTCGACAATAGCTTTTACTGCATTATCATGAACCATTATATATCGGTCTATCCTTACTCCGAGAGTGTCCTCTATTGTCCTTATAGTCATCCCGACACCACCGATAGCGTGAGCCGCATTGATCTTTTGAATCCCATTGTTATCAGGCAGATAAACTTTACTATCGCGCGGTATTGAGATAGCGTTTACAGATTTTGAACGCGGGTCTATGTTTACAAGAATAATCGTATCTGTTCTGGTCCCTGTCCACAAGTCTTCATCATTATTACTTGCATCAACTCCAAGAAGCAGAATATTCTGCTTACGAGGACCAAAAGGCAGAACAAATTCAGCTTTATCTTTATAATCATTATCTTTGGCTATTTTTGCAAACATCTTTGCAACAGAAGAATCTGCACCGAACGTATCATTTACAAACTTTTGGTTGCCGGCAAGTATAAACACAGCCGCAAATACACAAACCATAAATGCAAGGAAAATAAACACACCGCGGAAAAATTTTGCCTGCTCTTCCTGATGTTTTTTCATCTGGTTTAAATATTCATTTTGTCTGGCATTTTCCTGGTTCTGCTCAGCTCTTGGTCTAATCCTTTTATTTATTTCGTTTGTCATAAATCTCAATACCCATCTAATTTTCAATTAACACAAAAATATTTTAGTATAAATCATTATAAAAAATATACAGTAAATTACCGATTTTATTATAATCACATAACATGTACAAGAAAAATTGATACAAGTGTGAAGTAAACAGCAAGCCCCACAACATCAATTGTAGTTGCAATCACCGGACCGGAAGCAACAGCGGGATCTACATTTAATGATTTAAGCGCAAAAGGAGTAAAAGTACCTATAATAGTGGCCATAGTCATATTAATAGTCATCGCAACACCGACAATAACACCGAGTTCGGCGTTATGCTGCCATCCCCAGGTTGCAAGAGTAACAAGAATACCAAAGAAACCGCCGATAAGCATCCCGATAAAAGCTTCTCTAAGTATATGGTGAAACGCAGAACTCAATGTAACCTGACCTGTAGAAAGCCCGCGAACCATAAGAGTAATACTTTGCGTGCCAATATTACCGCCAAGACCCGCAAGAAGCGGCATAAATATTGCAATAATCGGCAAAGCTGACAGCGTATGGTCAAAATGATTAGCAACATTAACCGCAACAAATTCTCCAAGAAGCGTAATAAAAAGCCATGGAGTTCTTGCCCGTATAGCATTAAAAACATTCCCGGAAAGAATTTCATCCTCATCAACCATCTCTGTTGAAATACCGGAAGATTGATAAATCTCTTCAGTTGTTTCTTCTTCAAACAAATCATGAACATCGTCCCAGGTAATCATACCTTTCAGACGGTTATACAAGTCCACAACCGGCAGAGCATTGTATTGATATTTCATAAATTCATCGATGATATAATCACTGTAATCATCTACATGAAGTTTAACAATATCTGAAATCATAATATCTTCAACTTTTTGATTAATAGGAGAAGTCAAAAGCTTACGCAGAGAAACAACCCCGAGCAGATGATTTTGTTTATCTGTTACATATACATAATAAAGCTCCATGTTATCCTGTTCAGCCTTAATTCTGATATGGTTTAAAACATCCTGAACACTCATATCGGAATTTACAGTAAGAACAACAGGGTTCATAATCCCGCCGGCAGTATCTTCATTGTAAGTTAATAGTTCTCTAACCTCTTCTGAGAACTTATGAGGGAGTTTATCAAGGTAAGTTTCGCTCTCATCCTCTTCCATATCGCCAAGAACATCAGCCGCAGCATCATGAGGCAATCTTGTCAAAATTTTGGAAGCCATTTCCTCATCAATATCACTGAGAAGCTCTACCTGAGTTTGCGCAGGCAAATATTCCATCAAATCCGCAGCTTTGTCAATATCTAAAAGCTTGAAGCACTGAAGCCTTTCATCAGGCTTTAGTTCCTGGAAAATATCGGCCAGATCCGCTACGTGATAACCATTTAGCTCTTCTTTTAGCTGTTCGGTTGTTTCATCTTCAATTATTTCGCGGATTCTTTCCACTATGTTCTCAATATTAATCATATAAATATTATATTACAAACAAAGAAGAACATCTATTCCCATTTAATTTTGTAATCCAAAACTTCTGCAATAAGTTTTGCATCGGAATAGCGCAATGAACCTCTGGAAAGTTTGTTATTTATACTCTGTGCAGTAGTATTCAACCCAAAACGTTTATTTAAAAGATTTGCAACAGACTGATAAGTCTGCCCTCTTGCGACCATATATGAACGGATTTCATATCTTATATCATTAAAAAAGTCTTTATCTAATTTATCAGACATACAAATAATTCTAATATACTGCATCAAGAAATGTAAACGAAATTAGACTAATGTAAAATACTGGTCTTGTAAATTATACGTTTTCGTTTATAATATACATGTATATGGGATATTATATTAAATTTGGAGTAAAAAAAATGAATAAAGGTATTCAAAAAAGCGCTTTTACTGCTTTTACTTTAGCTGAAGTTCTTATAACACTGGGGATAATAGGTGTAGTTGCAGCAATGACACTGCCTGTAATTACTGAAAAATACGACAAGATGATAACTGTTAACAGGTTAAAAAAAGTCTATAATTTATTTGAACAATCAATAACAATGGCTAAAGCAAAGTATGGAGAGGAAACGTTTATTCCGGATTGCGGCTCTAGGGATTATTGTGTATATAATGCAGAATTATTTTTAGAAGCACTACAGCCTTCACAATGTAAAAAAAATTTAAATAATTATGTTAATACAATTCGTAATATTCTAAATGGCTATACTCAGTTTGCCAGCTTATCACAATGTAAGCAATTAAAAGATGGTACTATTTTTTTCACCAGTTTCTCTTATGGCTATACAGTTTATTTAATTGATATAAACGGAGCTAAAAATCCAAATCGATTTGGAAGAGATTTATTTACTTTTATACATGTACCCCAAGTCCCAATGTATTACAGTAAAATAAATTTGGGTATAGGTTCAATAGCGGTTCCAAATAACGGAAAACCGGGGTTATATCCCGCAGGATATATAGAAGATGTTGGTTGGAGCACCTGCAGCAGGACAAAAGCTACAGGAAATTGTACTTATAAAATAATTAAAGATGGATGGAAAATTAAGGATGACTATCCATGGTAAATACTTCATCTTTCCTGTGTTTATGTTAATATTAAAACTACAGGAGAGAAAAAGATGATTAAAGATTATTTTTTAAACGAAATTGAAACAGCTATTGAAAAAGCTGTAAATGATAATAAATTAGGCGAAATGAAAGAATATAAAAAAGGAACTCTTTCTACAGAACGCCCGAAAAATGCTGATTTTGGCGACTTTGCAATAAACGTTTCTTCACTTGCCAGACATGCAAAAATTGCACCGCCGCAGATTGCAAACACAATAGTCTCATATATTGACAAAAAAGATAATGAATATTCTGTTATAGGAGGATTTATAAATTTTAAAACCGGCCAAACTCTTTTAAAAGAAACCGTTGAAGAAATATTTAAAAAAGATAAAAATTACGGAAAACCGGAAAATGTCAAAACTGAAAAGATTTTGCTTGAATATATTTCAGCAAACCCGACAGGACCGTTTCATATAGGACATGGACGCTGGGCTGCAATGGGGTCTGTTCTTGCAAATCTTCTTAAGTTTTACGGACATGAGGTTTACCAGGAATTTTATATTAACGATGCGGGTTCACAGATAAACAAACTTGGTAACTCGCTTGCAATAAGAATAAGACAGGAATTAGGCGAAGATGTAGATTTTCCTCAAGATGAGATTGAGAGAAAAAATTATTATCCCGGAGATTATCTAATACCTGTTGCAAAAAAATATCTTGAAACACACAAAGGGCTTCCTGATGATGTTAAAGAATTAAGCGACTTTGCAAAAAAAGAAATGGAAGATTTGCAAAAAGCTCTTCTTGATAATTTCAGAGTACATTTTGATAATTTTTATTCAGAACTTTCCCTGCATAACTCAGGAAAGGTTGATGAATGTGTGCAAAAGCTTAAAGATAGCGGAAAAATTTACCAGAAAGACGGCGCAGACTGGTTTAAATCATCAGACTACGGCGATGATCAGGACAGAGTAATAAAAAAAGCAGACGGCTCTAATACATATCTCACTGCCGACATAGCCTACCATATTGATAAATTGGAGCGCGGATACGACAGGCTTATAAATATCTGGGGGGCAGACCACCATGGATATGTTGCGCGTGTCAGAGCCTCAATCGAAGCCCTCGGCTATGATCCGGATAAACTCGAAGTCCTTCTGGGGCAGCTTGTAAACCTTGTTATCAACGGCAATGAAGTTCGTATGGGCAAACGTAAAAATATGGTTACGCTTGAAGACCTTATAGATGAAGTAGGTGTTGATGCAACAAGATTCTGGATGTCTATGAGAAACATTGACACAACTCTGGATTTCGATATTGAACTTGCAAAAACAAACAGTGATGAAAATCCGGTATTTTATGTCCAGTACGCTCATGCAAGAGCCTGCTCAATTTTACGCAATGCGGTTGAAGAAAAATTAAACACCGAAACAGGTGAAAAAACTCCGGCTCCAATGATGAAGTCAGAGCTTGACGCGCTTATCAATAGTTACAATGCAGAAACAATTCTGCCAACAATCGATACAGCAAAAAAACTTATTCTTAAACTTGAAGAATACAAATCAATGATTAAGACTTCAGCTGAAACAAGACAGGTATATACAATTTGCCGTTATGTACAGGAACTTGCAGCAGAATTCCATTCTTTCTACAACGCCAACAGGGTAATCTCTGATGATAAAGATATGATGAAAGCAAGATTGTCACTGGTTATTGCTGTTAAGAAGGTATTAAACAACGCTCTTGATCTTCTTGCAGTAACTGCGCCTGAAAGAATGTAATAAAATGTAGTTAAATTAAATAAGCGTTTTAACAAAGTTTCTAACCGCGTTAAGACGCTTTTTATCATCCTTAAATGCAGAAATAATTGAAATTATATCTTCAAAAACCTCATCATTTGACCTTAACGAATCAAATTCAAATAAATCACTAAATTGAACCTGAAGCACATCTACTATTCTGGCTAAATTGTCTGCGGATGGGAAATATTTACCTGTTTCAACGGCACTTATACTTGTAACATCAACCCCTACAAGTTCAGCCAGCCTTTCCTGTGTTAAATTTCTATGCTTTCTGTACTTTTGAACATTTTGCCCAAAACATTTTTTTAAATTCATTGCAACCTCTTTTAAAATATTTTATTTGCTCTTAAAATATTTAACATTGAGCCAAACTCGTATTACATGTTGATAATTTTGAGTTTTACACTTATAATATAGAAGTAAAACTCAAAATTTGGAGGTAAATATGTACATGAAACTCAAAATCAATCAAAAAACAGGATTTACACTTGCAGAAGTATTAATTACTCTAAGTATTATAGGAATTGTGGCTTCATTAACCCTTCCCGGACTTATACAGAATCATAGGAATAAAGAGCTCAAGACTGGCTTGAATAGAGGATATAGTTTAATAACTCAGGCACTTGACATGTACTATGCCGAACATGGAGAGCGTGCCAAAAACGGGGATAAGATAAATAATACGATTAAGCCTTACCTGAAAATTATAAAAGACTGTGGTTATGCTTATGCCGCTGGAGATGAAAGCGCAGACGGCTGCATACCAAATGATAGTAATGCAAGAGAAAATGGAACTGTCTACAAAACCTTTAACGGGAAAGATTTTATAAACCTTAATTACTTTGATGATGCACAGTTTATATTGAATGACGGTATGACAGTATTAATAGAAAGTCCTTCTACAACAGAACTAAATAGATATATATCTGTTGATGTCAATGGATATAAAAAACGCCCAAACAGACTTGGTCAAGATTTATTTATGTTCCAGCTGGCAGATAATGGCAAGCTTTTGCCAATGGGAAGCCCTAATACAGATTATTACAGTACAGATGACAGTTATTGTTCAATGACTTCAACAAATAAAATGAATGGGGCCGGCTGCACTTATAAAGCTCTTACAGAAAAAAATTATTTTAATAACTTACCAAAATAACAAAACCGCCTGCTTAAAATAAGCAGGCGGTTCAGGTTTATTAAAAATTTAAATAACCGGAACATCGATAGGATCGACAAGAATTACATTAATAACATCGCCGGTATTAAGATTTACATCCTCACCTTTTCTAATCATATCAGCGATAGCATCATAAATAAAATATGCGCCGCCTCCGATACCGCCGCCAATTGCAGCCAGAGGCATCGTTACATATTTTGCAGGACCGTCATTAACAATATCGTTTCCCCATTCAACGGAATTTTTTGTAATCTCAACAGTTCTTGCCCAGCTCTTTTTTACAGCATCGCTATAACCTCTGGTAGTTGTTATCCCGCCATCGAAAGTCATATCGGTACGTCCTACAATTGATAAGGTTAGAGGAAGCTGGCGTCCGTTTGGAGTAACAATATGATCAAAGTCTAAATACAAAATTGCACCTTTAGACATTCTTTTTGCAGGCACAATATTTTTAATATTACCGCGAACCAGTGAACCGGAAGGAAGCACAACATCAGAATCCGCAGTCTGGTCAGTTACCAGAATTGCTGAAAAATCATCTCCGCTCTTTTTAACTGTAGAAAGCGGATTTAACAACTGAAGCTGAAACTTTGTTCCTGCCGGAATTCTCTTTGTCTTGGCGTTAGCATTAAACGGAGCTGCAATAACAGTTTGAACAGCAAGAAATAATGCTAATATAACCGAAAATAACTTTAATTTCATAATAAATCCTCCTTGGAATACATATATTCTAGCAATTTTCAAAAAAATTGCAAGTAGTAAGGTTAATAAGTTGCTAAATATAAAAAAAGTGTTATTATCAAAATATGTCAAAGATTGAAAAAATCCAGGAATTACAAGAAATTTTACATGAAGACAGCGAAAATTATCAGGCTAGGCGGCAGCTTGCTGTACTTCTGCTGGACAGCGGATTTTCGGAAGAAGCCTTGCAGCATTTTTTGTATCTGTCTAAAATTTTTGAAAATGACAGCGGAATTTTTTACAATCTCGGAATTGTGTATGAAAAATTAAAAAATTTTGAAAAAGCCAAAGATGCTTACATCAAATCCATAGAATTATCACCGGACGAAATGGATGCTTACTATAATTTAGGACTTGTGCTGACCGAATTAAAAGATTACGATGGAGGTATCGCTTGTTTTGAAAAGGTTCTTGAAAATGACCCTCATGACTCAAATTCATACTTCAGTCTCGGCATATGCCAGTTAAAAAAAGGTGAACTGGTTGAGGCCATGATGAATTTTCAAAATACAATTGATTTGAATGATGACGATATTTATGCTCATTTTTATATGGGTAATATTCTTAAAGAAATGGGAGACGCAAGCAGCGCAGCAGAACAATTTGAAAAAGTTATAAAACTATCCCCTGATTACAGTTGGGCATATTACAATTTAGCTGTAATTGACTTTGAAAACGGCAATTTTGATGATGCAGTCAATAAACTAGAAAAAACGCTTGAGCTAAATCCTAAAGACCAGGAAGCCTATATAAATTACGCCAAAATACTTGCAAAACAGGGAATGTATGATAATGCGTCCGGAGTAATAGAACGGGCAGTCTCTGCCGGCGTAAATTCAGGAGATTTATTTTACCTAGAAGCCCTGATTGATAAAAAGCTCGGAAACCTTGAAGCCTTTGAAAACGGCTTGCGGCTCGCCCTTGAACATGAAGATACCCTATCCGTTCCGACTTCAGTTATTCAAAAAGAACTTGACGGATTAAACGCTATATAAATTTATTTTTCAGCATGTTAAAATAAAATCACTGAAAAACAAAAGAGGAATTAAAGATTATGAGAATGTCAAAATTATTTGTTCAAACTCTGAGAGAGTTTCCTGCCGATGCAGAAGTTGTTTCGCATAAAATGCTGGCAAGAGCAGGTTATATAAGAAAACTTACCTCAGGTGTTTACAATTACCTGCCACTTATGTGGAGAGTTCTGAAAAAGATTGAAAATATTGTTAGAGAAGAAATGGATGCGGCAGGCGCTCAGGAATTGTTAATGCCTTTTGTGCAGCCAAAAGAACTCTGGGAAGAATCCGGCAGATGGGAAGCTTACGGTAAAGAGCTTATGAGATTGAAAGACAGACACGACAGGGTTATGTGTCTTGGACCAACCCATGAAGAGATTATAACAGCAATTGCACGTGACGGACTGAAATCTTATAAACAAATGCCTGTTAATCTTTACCAGATACAGTCAAAATTTAGAGATGAAGTGCGCCCGAGATACGGACTTCTGCGCGGCAGAGAATTTATTATGAAAGACGCCTACAGCTTTGACACTTCAGAAGAGGGGCTGGATATAGAATATAAAAATATGGCGCGCGCTTACAAAAGAATTTTTGACCGCTGCGGACTTGAAACAAAAATGGTTCAGTCAGATTCCGGTGCTATCGGCGGAAGCGTTTCACATGAATTTATGGTAATTACAGATACAGATGCCGGGGAAAATGACGTATTCTACTGTGAATGCGATTATTCCGCAAATTCAAACCATGCGGTTTCTAAACTCCCGGAAGCTGTTGTTGACGGTAAAGATTATTTCAGTGAAACAAAAGTTGTTGATACTCCAAATACACACTCAATAGAAGAACTGAGTGCATTTTTAAATATCCCATCAACGCTTATTTTGAAATCACTTGTCTATATTGTTGACAAAAAGCCTGTTATGGCATTAATTAGAGCTGACAAAACCGTTGAGGAAACCAAATTAATGAATGCAGCCGGCGGAATTGATATAAGAATAGCATCTTCTGCCGAGATAGCAGAACTTATGGCAGAAAAGGGCTTTGATGCCGTACCTGGCTTTATCGGACCAAAAGGAATGAAAAATATTCAGATTATTGCAGATGAAACTGTTCGCGATATGAAGAAATTTGTAGTCGGCATCAATGTTACAGATAAACATCTTGTCGCAGCAAACCTTTCTGATTTAGATATAGATGAAATCCGCTACGAAGATATAAGGCTTGTTGAAGCAGGTGACTTCTGTCCTGAATGCGGAAAACCGCTTAAGGTTACTAAAGGCATTGAGGTAGGTAATATCTTTAAACTGGGTACAAAATATTCAAAACCAATGAACGCGGTTTATCTTGACAAAAACGGCAAATCTCATCCATATATTATGGGCTGCTACGGTATAGGGATTTCAAGAACAGCAGCGGCAGCAGTTGAAGCCCATTATGATGAACATGGAATAAAATGGCCTATATCAATAGCTCCGTATCATGCTATAATTGTTCCTGTTAATATTCAAGATACATTGCAGATGGAAGTTGCAGAAAAGTTATACAAAGAACTTAAAGCAAACGGGGTAGAAGTAGTTCTTGATGATAGAGATGAACGTGCAGGCGTTAAGTTTAAGGATGCTGACCTAATAGGCTTCCCGTATAGAATTACTGTAGGAAAGACTATAAATGACGGTTTTGTTGAATACAAAGTACGGGAAACCGGCGATGTTGAAAAACTAAAACCTGAAGATGCTGCAAAACACATTATCCAGGTTGTAAAAAATATAAAATAAAGCGGGCTATAAAACCCGCTTTTTATTTAGGCAAATTTTTCCAGTAACTCAAATTCTGATTATCCGGATTTTTATCTATGAGAGCAAATTTAGAACAGCCAAATCCGTTATAGCTAGTATTTCCTTTATTGATAGAACATTCATTGACAGCTACGGAATTTCCATCATCATCAACATTACCTGCTGTATTCTTAGCCGGAACTATTTTATCATTCTTATCAACATCAAAAGCAAATAAATCAAATCCTAATCTGTTGGGTCCTTTTGCTGAACCATTGGTATCAACATAAATTCTTGCATTACGCCACATAGAATTCCCGAAAAAGAATGTCATACCGTCATTAGTTGCAATTGCTCTTGTTCTCACAGCGTCAGCAGAAAGATGTGCTTCACGTTTTCCTTCATAAGTTTTATATGAAGCTGGATAACCTTTATTTCCAGAACAGGAAAGAATACTATCACTATAGTTACAGATTTTGCCCCCGTTAACATAAGTGATAAAAGCAGAGATATAGTCATTCTTCCGTTCTTTATTATCGTTAGTATCACCTGTTCCATATAAATCTTCTACAATAAATTGATCGTAAACAGAATTATAATCAGCCAGCATTCTTTGGTGTATATTCCATATAGTAGAATAAGCTTTTTTGAAACGGACTTCAAGCTCTTTAGCTTTATTATTGGAGATAATGGATGGCAGCGTCATTGCGGCAACTACACCGATTATGCCAAGAGTTATTAATACCTCGG